>Ga0335075_10000624_pt1 | contig 61085 bp, 57 predicted proteins | sample Lox_Sample_24_FD_206723 | JGI IMG/M metagenome (GOLD analysis project Ga0335075, IMG submission 206723) | Soil microbial communities from Loxahatchee National Wildlife Refuge, Florida, United States - Lox_Sample_2.4 | ecosystem: Environmental > Terrestrial > Soil > Wetlands | place: USA...
GCACAACCCCCCGCGGGGGGGCGGCCCCCCGACCCCCCCCGCACCCCCCCCCCGCGCTAGGCTTCAGGGCATGTCGTTTCTGAACCGAGCGCTTCGCTTGGGCGAGGGGAAGCAGTTCAAGTCCTACGAGCAGCGCGTCGCTCGGATCGCCGCATTCGAAGAGGAGATGTCCCTCTACGAGGACGACGAGATCCGCGAGACCGCCGACGCGCTGCGTGAGCGCGCCCGCAGCGGCGAATCACTCGATGACCTGCTGCCCGAGACGTTCGCGCTCGTGCGCGAGGCGGGCAAGCGGACGATGGGCATGCGGCACTTCGACGTGCAGCTGATCGGCGGCATGGTGCTGCACGACGGCGCGATCGCCGAGATGAAGACTGGCGAGGGCAAGACGCTCACCGCGACGCTCGCGCTCATCCTCAACAGCCTGCCGGGCCGCGGCGTCCACCTGATCACCGCCAACGACTACCTGGCTCGCCGTGACGCGCTCTGGATGAAGCCGATCTACGACATGCTCGGCGTGTCGGTCGGGGTGATCCAGAACATGCAGCCGGTCGAGGAGAAGGCGGCCGCCTACGCCGCCGACATCACGTTCGGGACCAACTCGGAGTTCGGCTTCGACTACCTGCGCGACAACATGGCCAAGACGCTGGGCGAGAAGGTCCAGCACGGCGGTCGCCCCCGCGAGGAGGACGGCAAGCAGAACTACCACCACTTCGCCGTCGTCGACGAGGTCGACAACATCCTGATCGACGAGGCCCGCACGCCGCTGATCATCTCCGGCGCGCCGGAGCAGGCCGCCGATCTGTACGCCAAGTTCGCGCGTCTGGCGCCGCAGATGGAGCTCGGCAAGACCCCCGAGGGACTCGACCCCAGGACCAAGAAGGAGTTCGTGGCCGACTTCGACTTCGAGGTCGACGAGAAGTACAAGACCGTGTCGGTCACCGAGCGCGGCGTTGCCAAGGCGGAGCGCTTCATGGGCATCGACCACCTCTACCGCGCCGAGAACGGCCACCTGGTCAACCACCTGATCCAGGCGCTGAAGGCGGAATCGCTCTACCAGCGCGGGGTCGACTACGAGGTGATCGAGGACCAGGTCATGATCATCGACGAGCACACCGGCCGCATCATGGAGGGCCGGCGCTGGTCGGAGGGTCTGCACCAGGCGGTCGAGGCCAAGGAGGGGGTGCGCGTCCAGGAGGAGAACCAGACGCTCGCCACGATCACCCTGCAGAACTACGCGCGCATGTACGACAAGCTCGCGGGCATGACGGGCACGGCGCTCACCGAGGCGACCGAGTTCATGAAGATCTACGAGCTTCCGGTGGTCGAGATCCCCACCAACCGCAAGATGGTGCGCGCCGACCAGAACGACCAGGTCTACAAGACCAAGGAGGGCAAGTGGTCGGCGGTCACGCGGGAGATCCAGACGCGGCACGAGAGCGGACAGCCCGTGCTCGTGGGCACGATCTCGGTCGAGGTCTCCGAGATGCTCTCGGAACGACTCAAGCGCGAGGGAATCCCGCACACGGTGCTCAACGCCAAGCCCGAGTACGCCGAGCGCGAGGGTGAGACGATCGCCGAGGCCGGCGCGCCGGGCGCGGTGACGATCGCCACCAACATGGCGGGTCGCGGCGTCGACATCAAGCTCGGCGGCAACCCCGAGCACCTCGCGTCACTCGAGGTCCGCAAGCTCGGCCTCGAGCCTGGGATGCCGGACTACGACGAGCACTATCAGCGCGTCCTCCCCGGGATCGAGGAGCGCGTCGAGGAGCTGCGCGACCAGGTGCTCGATCTTGGCGGGCTCTACATCCTCGGCACCGAGCGCCACGAGAGCCGCCGGATCGACAATCAGCTGCGCGGCCGCTCCGGACGCCAGGGCGATGTGGGGGAGTCGCGGTTCTTCCTCTCCGCCCAGGACGATCTGGTGCGGCTGTTCGCCGGCGAGCGGATCTACAAGATCCTCGACCGGCTCGGGTCCACCGATGACGAGGGCCACGAGGAGCCGATCGAGGCCGGGATGCTCTCCAAGCAGATCGAGAAGGCGCAGCGCAAGGTCGAGGAGCAGCACTACCTGCAGCGCAAGCACACGCTCGAGTACGACGACGTCCTCAACCAGCAGCGCGAGGTGATCTACGCCTACCGCGACGAGGTGCTCGAGGGCAAGGACATGAGCGACGCCGCGCGCGAGGAGATCGCCGGTCTGGTCGAGCGGCTCGTCGAGGAGTCGACGCCCGGCGACTACGTCGAGGATTGGGACATCGACGGGCTGATGCGGCGCGTCGAGGAGGTCTATCCGCTCAGCGAGGAGTTCGACGAGGTCGACGTCGAGGCGCTCGATCGGATGGAGCTCACCGAGGCGCTTCAGGAGGAGGCGCTGCATCGCTACGACGCCCGTGAGGAGGAGCTCGGCGCTGAGCTGATGCGCGAGGTCGAGCGCTACCTGCTGCTGGAGATCATCGATCACCGCTGGCAGGAGCACCTCTACGACATGGACTACCTGCAGCAGGGGATCTACCTGCGCGGCGCAGCCCAGCTCGACCCGCTCGTCGCCTACAAGAACGAGGCGTTCCAGCTCTTCCAGGACCTCATGCACAGCGTGTGGCACGACTTCGGGCGGTTCATCTACCACGTGCAGGTGACCGTCGAGGACGAGTCGACGCTCCAGCATCAGGCACCGCCGCAGCCGCCCCAGCAGATCCCCACGCGTCCACGCGCGTCGTCGAGCTCGGCGACCGGTGGGGGACGGGTGAGCTACTCCGGCGGGGCCGCGCAGTCGGGCGCCGCGGCCATCAGCGCCGCCGCGGCCGGAGCCGCGAGCGGCATGGCCGGTCCGGCGGCGATCCCGGGTGTCAGTGGCGCCGCTCCCGTGCCGCACAGCGATTTCGAGCCCGCCGATGCGCCGCCGCCGGTGCAGCAGCGGACCGTCGATCCCGACCAGCAGATCGGGCGCAACGACCCGTGCTGGTGCGGCTCGGGCAAGAAGTTCAAGAAGTGCCACGGCGCGTAGACGTCTGCTTGCTACCGTCACCCGCCATGTCGACCGCACCCACAGAGCCGCTCTCCCAGCGACTCGCGGCCATCCGTCAGCAGCTCACGCTGCTGTCGGACTATCTTTGACCCCGCTCAGCTGCAGGAGCGCGTCGACGCGCTGGAAGCCGAGATGGGAGCGGCCGGCTTCTGGGACGACCAGGAGCATGCGGCCACGGTGTCCGCGGAGCATGCGCGCGCGTCGCGCAAGCTGACCGAGTTCCGCGCGCTCGAATCCGATGCGCTGGACCTCGAGCCGCTCGCCGAGCTCGCCGAGGACGACGCCGAGATGGCCTCCGAGCTCGAGGATCAGATCCGCTCGGTGCAGGAGCGCCTGGACGCGCTCGAGGAGGCACGGCTGTTCAGTGGCAAGTACGACGCGGGCGACGCGCTCGTCACCGTCAACGCCGGCGCCGGCGGCACCGACGCCCAGGACTGGGCCGAGATGGTGCTGCGGATGGAGATGCGCTGGGCGGAGAAGCGCGGGTTCGGCGTCGAGCTGCTGGAGGCCTCGCCCGGAGAGGAAGCGGGGATCAAGTCGGCGACGTTCCGCGTCAAGGGCGAGAACGCCTACGGGCTGTATGGCGCCGAGAAGGGCGTGCACCGCCTGGTGCGCCTCTCGCCGTTCGACTCCGCCAACCGCCGCCAGACGAGCTTCGCCGGCGTCGAGGTCTCGCCTGTGGTCGAGGAATCGGCCGACATCGAGATCAACGACGACGATCTGCAGATCGACACCTACCGGGCCAGCGGCGCGGGCGGGCAGCACGTCAACAAGACCGACTCGGCGATCCGGATCACCCACAAGCCGACCGGCATCGTCGTCCAGTGCCAGAACGAGCGCTCGCAGTCCTCCAACAAGGCCGAGGCGATGGCGGTGCTGCGCTCCAAGCTCGCCGAGCGCCAGGAGCGCGAGCGGCTGGAGGAGATCGCCAAGGAGCGGGGAGAGGCGCAGGACGTCAACTTCGGCTCCCAGATCCGCTCCTACGTGCTGCACCCGTACACGATGGTGAAGGACCACCGCACCGACTTCGAGATGGGCGATGCCAACCGTGTCCTGGATGGCGATCTCGACGGCTTCGTGCGCGCCTATCTGTTGCAGGCCGCCCGGTAGCCTGAGCGGTCGATGACCGAGATCGACGACCAGAACCCGCGCGAGCCGACCGACCCGCTCCAGGACGCCGAGCCGACCAGCCCGCCCCGCTCGCGCGACACGCCGACCGCGCCGTACCTGGAGGCGATCGTCTCCTATGGATTCCGGGGTTCCCAGCGCTTTCACGTGCCCGGTCACAAGGGCGGCCCGGGCGCCGACCCCGGACTGCGGGCGGCGATCGGCGAGCGTGCGCTCGCGCTCGACATCTGCCAGGACATCGAGGGGATCGACACCGGTCCCAAGCCGACCCCCTACGAGCGTGCCGAGACGCTCGCCGCCGACGCCTACGGCGCGCAGCGCTGCTGGTTTCTCACCAACGGTGCGACGCAGGGCAACCACGCGCTCACGCTCGCGCTCGCCAAGCCCGGCTGCCACGTACTCGTGCAGCGCAACTCGCACGCCTCGGTCGTCGACGGGCTTGTGCTCAGCGGTGGCATGGCGAGCTTCGTCTCGCCCGAGTACGACGAGGAGCTCGGGATGGCGCACGGAGTCACTCCCGAGGCGCTCGACGAGGCGCTCAGCCGCGAGCCGGGGATCAGCGCCGCGTTCATCGTTTCACCTACCTACTACGGCATGGCCGCCGACGTCGCCGGCTGCGCCGAGGTGGCGCACGCTCATGACGTCGCGCTGATCGTCGACACCGCCTGGGGCTCGCACTTCGGCTTCCACCCGGGCCTCCCCGACTCGCCGCTGCACCTCGGCGCCGATGCGGAGCTCGCCTCCACGCACAAGATCGTCGGCTCGATGACCCAGTCGGCGATGCTGCTGGTGGCGGATACCGGCCGGGTGGACGCAGAGGAAGTGGCACGGTGCATTCGCCTGGTGCGCTCCACCAGCCCCAACTCGCTGCTGCTCGCCTCGCTGGACTCGGCTCGCCGCCAGCTCGCCGTCCACGGCGAGGCGCTGCTGGATCGCACGCTGGCCGCGTCGTTCCGCGCCCGCGAGGCGATCGACGCGATCCCCGGCGTCGAGATCGTGGGCGAGGGCATGGTCGGCCGCCCCGGGGTCGCGGGCTGGGATCCGCTGCGGATCGTGATCGACGTGCGTGGCACCGGCTGCACGGGCTATGAGCTCGCCGCCGAGCTGCGTCACGGCTACGACATCTACATCGAGCTCGCGACGCACGCGACGATCGTGCTCGTGCTCGGTCTCGGCCAGCCGATCGATCCGCTCGAGCGCTTCGCCCACGACTTCGCCGAGGTCGTGCGGCTGGTCGGTCGTCCGGGCGAGGGCGGCCAGATCGTCACCCCGCCCGCACCGACCGAGTCCGAGGCGGTCGTGCCGATCCGCGACGCGTTCCTCGGGCGCGGCGAGGCCGTCGACGTCGACGAGGCGATCGGACGGATCTCCTGCGAGTCGATCGCCGGCTACCCGCCGGGCGTGCCGACGCTGCTGCCCGGAGAGCGGGTCACCGCCGAGGTCGTCGCGTATCTACGCACGCTCACCAAGGCCGGAGCGCGGCTGCACGGTGCCGCTGACCCGACGTTCGCCACGGTGCGTGTGCTCGCCGATCGCTCACTGGAGCAGCGAACCGGCGGCGAGCGCGCGGCCGCACCCGCGTAGGACGGGCCGAACCCGGCTCAGGCGGCGTCGGTGACGCGACGCCGCGGCGCGCCCGACTGCTCGTCGAGCAGTCGCTCCAGCAGCGCGAGCTGGCGTGCGCCGTAGGCGGCGAGGTCCCGGCGGTCGGACGCCGCCAGACGGCCGAGGCCGAGGAGCAGCGAGTCGCTGCGGGGCTCGATGCCGTCATCGAGCAGCGAGCGCACGAATGAGACGACCGGCTTCGTGCCCCGGCGCTTGTTGCACGCACGACACGCGACCGTGAGGTTCTCGGGGGAGGTGCGCCCGCCCCGCGAGCGGGGCACGATGTGCTCGGCGGTGAGGTCGGTACGCCACGGAGCGCGTCCGCACCACACGCAGTGCGCGCCGTCACGTTCGATGAGAGCGTCCAGGGTCATGGAGGATCTGGCCACGATATCGGCGGAAACGAGCCACTCTGAAGCGGGCGTCACACTGAATCGCCCGGCGTCCGTGCGCAGACAGGCGGCGGTTCAGCCGTCGTGCGAGGCCGCGGTGAACGGCTCGGTGTCCGCGTAGAGCAGGACGCCTCGCTCCGCCGCGGCGCGAACGGCCGGGGTCGTCTCTCGGCGGCGCAGGTACTCGGTGGGGGTGTAGCAGTGGATCTCGGCGGCTGAGCCCATCTCCAGCGCGTCCCACAGCGCGCCGGCCTGGTGGATGCGCTCCAGCCACGGCATCCCGTCAAAGCCCTCGGAGACGAGCACCACGACGAACTCGTGGCCACGGTTCTCGCGGCTGACCCGGCCGGCGCGCATGTCGGCGACGCGCGCGCCGGCAAGCAGCACCATCTGCAGCGGCCAGCGGTCGCCGATCCGTCCCAGGTAGCGCTGCAGCTCCCTCAGGTTGAGAGCCGTGGCGAGCTCCACGGAGCGGGATTCTGGGGATCCTGGGCGGGATTTTCAATATCGGGCGATCGCGCCGACCATCCGGCTCTCGATCGTGAACCCGATGCCGTTCTCCGGACCGTCGATGAAGATCCCGAAGGCGAGCTTCTGGCCGCTCTCGGTGCGGCAGTATCCGGCGAGGTTCGTCACGTCGTCGAGCGAGCCCGTCTTCGCCTGGCAGCGGCCCTGGGCGGGGCTGTGGGTGCCGATCGTGGCCACGGTGCCGCTCATGCCGGTGACCGGAAGCGAGTCCGACAGCTCGGTGCCGACCGGCGAGCCCCACAGGTCGCGCAGCAGATCGACGATCTGAAGCGGCGAGGTGCGGTCCTGCCGGCCCAGGCCCGAGCCATCGAGGATCAGCGGGTGCAGGTCGTAATGGGAGGCGATCGTCTGCGAGATCACCTTGGCGCCGTCGTGGATGGTTCCGCCCTTGCCGTACAGCACCCCGAGCTGCTTGGCGAACATCTCGGCAAAGAAGTCGTCCGAGGGCACGTCCATCAGCTTGGTCATCTGCAGGATGGTCGGGGAGGAGACGCTCGCCAGCAGCTGCGCGGACGCGGGCGAGCGGCGGGTGCGGGTCGCGGCGGTCACCTGGATGTGCGAGCCGCGCATCGTGAGCGCCACCTCGTGCGCGGTGAACGTGGCCGGGTTGTAGTGCTTCATCGTCGTGCCGTGGTCGTAGGTGAGCGCGCTCAGCTGCCCGCCGAGGTCGGGGATGTCGGGCTTCTGGCCGGTGATCAGCCCGCCGCGCTTGTCGTCGAACAGCGAGGCGTCCGCGTACAGGTGGCCGGTCACCCGGTGGATGCCCCGGCGCTGCAGCTGAGCGACGAGCTCGGCCGCCGACGGGCCCTCGCCGTGGTTCCACACGGAGTTGAAACCGGCATCGCCGAAGGTCGGATCGCCTCCGCCTCGCAGGTACAGGTTGCCGTGCCAGACCCCGCCTCGCTGCCGGCCGGTTCCGAGCACCACCGTCTGCAGCCGCTGGGTCGGGCCGAGCCGGTCCAGGAGCGCGACCGTCGTCCAGATCTTCTCCACCGAGGCGGGTGGCCGCCCGACGGTGGGATGGTCCGCGAACAGTTCCTTGCCGGAGGTGATGTCGAAGACGAGCGCGCCCACGTTCGGCCCGCCGCCGCCGAGCTCCCGACGCAGGGATCGCACGAGGGTCGTCTCGCCCGCGCCGTGGGGCTGGGAGGTCTGCGGCGTGAGGGTGGGGGAGGTGGGCGTGGTCGCGCTCGTGGTGCGGGTCGCGGATCGGCTCGTCGTGCCCACCCGATGGCGTTTGATGACCGGCTTGCCGCCCGGCGCCGGGGTCGCGTCGCGCGAGCTCGTGCGGTACAGCGTGCCGCCCAGGGCGAGCACCAGGGCGGCGACGGCGATGATCAACGCCAGTCCGCCGGCGAGCCAGCGTCTCACGACAGGACGGTCGGCGGGCCCGAGGCTAGGCCGCCTCGAGCTCCTGCACCGTGTGCGGCCCGACGCACGCGATCGACAACTCGTCGTCGACCCCAGCGGCGACCTCGCGGACCTCGTCGAAGGTGACCTCGTCCAGCCGATCGATGGCGGCGTCGGGGTCGACCGGTTCGTCGTAGACGATCGTCTGCTGCGCGGCGTAGCGGGCGACCGCGCCGCTGTTCTCAAAACCGATCGCGCGGGCGCCGGCAGCGTAGGCGCGCGCCCGCTCAACCTCGGACTCCGTCGGCCCGTCGCTGCGCAGCTCCGAGACGATCTCGCGCATCCGGCGGTAGGCCTCCACGCACTTCCCGGACTCCAGTCCCGCCGACAGTTGCAGCACCGGCACGTCGGAATAGGCGTGCGGGTACGCGCTCACCGAGTAGGCCAGGCCGCGCTGCTCGCGGATCTCGTCGAACAGGCGCGACCCCATCGAGCCTCCGAGCAGGGTCGAGTAGATCACGAGCGCCGATCGCTGGCGGGTGTTGCGGACATCGATCTTCGGGCGGTAGGACATCCGCAGGTGCGATTGGTTGGAATCGCGCTCGGAGACGAGCACTCGCGGGACCTGGGCGGGCGCGGGCTCATAGTGGTCGGGGATCGGCTGCGGTGCGAAGCGCTCGAACAGCGCCTCAAGCTCCCCGGAGTCGCCGAGCGAACCGAGGTTGCCGACGATGAACGCCCCGCCGGACTCCGGCGCCCAGCGGCGCTCGCGGAAGGCGATGATTCCGTCGCGGGTGAACGTGTCCCGAAGGTGCTCGGCGGGCCCGAGCACCGAACGGCCGAGTGGATGTTCGCCGAACGCGGCGCGGTCGATGAGGTGCTCGGCGACCGACGAGGGCTGATCGTCGTAGCGGGCGATCTCCTGGATCACGACCCCGCGCTCGCGGTCGAGCTCATCGCCGTCGAGCCTGGGCCTCGCGGTGAAATCGGTGAGCAGGTCGGTCGCCTCCAGCGCGCGCTCGGCGCGCGCGGTGATATGGAAGGCGACGAGGTCGTGGCTGGTATAGGCGTTGAGCACCGCGCCGATCCGCTCGGCGGCCTCGTTGACGTCCTGGTAGTGCGGGAACTTCTCGCCGCCCTTGAACACGAGGTGCTCCAGGAAGTGCGCCATCCCGTTCTCCTCGGGACGCTCGGTGCGTGCGCCCGCGTCGAACGCGACGAGGATCGTCACCGAGCGGGTTCCCTGGATCGGAATCCGGTGCAGGCGCAGGCCGTTGCGAAGCGTGGAAATGGTCACCGAAGACATTGAGCCGAGAGGTTACGCACCCATCCCGTCGACGGCGCCCATACCGCTCCTGAGCGCATGCAAATCCCGTTGCAGGTGGTCTGAAACATCCCCCGCAAACAGCTTCGCTCGCTACGCTGCGGCCACCTCATGGCTGCCTCAGAACGACAGACACGGCGTTCCACGCGGACCTCCGCGACGCCGTCATCACGGCGCTCGGCGCCACCCGCGGCGCGCCCCGTCGCGCCCTCAGACCCGCGTCCGGTCACCTCCCGCACGGTGATCGAGTTCCGCGGTGTTTCCAAGCTCTACCAGGGAGATGTTGGCCTCGATCGGGTCACGTTCTCGATCGACCGCGGCGAGTTCGTATTCCTCGTTGGCTCGACCGGATCCGGTAAGTCGACGCTCATGCGCCTGCTGATCAAGGAGCTCGATCCGACCGACGGCATGATCCGCGTGGCCGGCCACGACCTCTCGGAGGTCAAGCGCCGCCGGGTCCCATACTTCCGGCGCAATGTGGGCGTCGTCTTCCAGGACTTCAAGCTGCTGCCCAACCGGACCGTGTACGACAACGTCGCCTACGCGCTGCAGGTGACGGGCGGCACCCGCCGGGAGATCCGCGCCAAGGTACCGGACATCCTGCGGCTGACCGGCCTGTCCACGAAGCTGCACAACATGCCCCACCAGCTTTCCGGCGGGGAGCAGCAGCGCGTCTCGATCGCGCGGGCATTCGTCAACCATCCACCGCTGCTGCTCGCCGACGAGCCGACCGGGAACCTCGACCCCGAGACCTCGATCGACATCATGCGGCTGCTCTACCGCATCAACCGCACCGGTACCACCGTGCTCGTCGCCACCCACGATCAGGCGATGGTCGACAAGATGCGCCGGCGCGTCCTGGAGCTCGACCAAGGGCAGCTCGTCCGTGACGAGGCGGCCGGCCGGTACACGCGTGACGAGTCCACGCGCGATCTGGCCAAGCGGCTGCGCGCGCCCTCGACCCGGCCGCCCGGAGTCTGAGGGCGATGCGGTTCGGCTTCTTCCTCCGCGAGGCGATGCGGGCGGTGCGGCGCAGTCCGGCACCGTCGTTCGCCGCGCTCGCGACGGTGCTCGTGACCCTGCTGGTGCTCGGCGTCTTCATCCCGATCGTTCAGGCGACGAACGACACCGCGAACACGGTCCGCGACCGCGTGCAGGTCAACGTCTACATGAAGACGGACGCGACCAAGGCCGACGAGGCCCGGGTGCGCAAGGAGATCCTCGCGATCCCGCACGTCAAGCGGGTGGGCTACGTCTCCAAGCAGCAGGCGTTCAAGCAGCAGTCCAAGGCCGACCCGTCGGCCTACAAGGCGCTTGGCTCCAACCCGCTGCCCGACACGTTCGAGGTGTTCACCACCAACCCCCAGTACGTGCTCGCCGTCCACGACGCGCTGACACCAAAGGGCTCGAACGGCAAGCCGGGCGTGCTCGACGCGTCGATGGCGAACGTCTCCAACAAGACGACCGACACGCGCAAGATCCTGCAGGTGACCAATCTGGTCACGATCACCGCTGCGGTGCTGGTGGTGCTGCTCGCGCTCGCCTCGGTGCTGCTGATCGCGAACACGATCCGGCTGTCGCTGTACTCGCGCCGGCGCGAGGTCGAGGTGATGAAGCTGGTCGGTGCGACCGACTGGTTCATCCGCTGGCCGTTCGTGATCGAGGGGGTGATCGTCGGCGCCGCCGGGGCGGTGCTCGCACTGGTCGTGCTCGGTGCGGCCAAGGTCCTGCTGCTCGATCCGCTCGCGCACAGCTGGACGCTGATCGCCGCGCCGCACACGATCCCGTTCCTGGTGCTGGTGGTGGTCCTGATGGGCGCCGGGGTGCTCGTCTCGGCGCTCGGGTCGGGGCTGTCGCTGCGCCGCTTCCTGCGCGTCTGATCGGCGCGCAGGCCCGGCGGGCCGGACGGACCCGGGAGCTACCCTCCCTGCACGATGTTCCAGGCTCCGCCACCGCGTAGAACGCTGCGCAATCTGTTGCTCGGGGCCGGGGCCCTGCTGTTGCTGGTGATCGGCCTGTGGTTCGGCGGGCATCCGAGCTGGCTGCCGTCGCCGCTGCGCTCGGCGTTCGTCTCTGAGAGCAAGACCCAGCGCCTGGAGAACCAGGTCTACGGGCTGCTGACGCGCGACTACTACCGCAAGCTCAGCCGCACGACGCTCGTCAACGACGGGCTCGCGGGAGCCGTGGCGAGCCTCGACGACCCCTACTCGCACTATTACGACCCGTCCAACTACCAGAACTTCCAGGACACGACCACCAACCCGCAGGACGACGGCGGAATCGGCGTCGGGGTCGCTGGGTTCACGAAGACGGGCGTCGTGGTGGGGGAGGCCTACCCCGGTTCGCCGGCGGCGAAGGCCGGGATCGGCACCGGCGATGTGATCCTCGCCGCCAACGGCCACACGTTCGCCGGCCACACCCAGTCCTACGCCGTCAACCTGATCAGGGGCAAGGTCGGCACCACGGTCATGCTCCGCGTGCGCCACGGCCACGCCACCCGGATGGTCTCGGTCAAGCGCGCGGACGTCGACGTTCCGGTCGCCTCGAGCGCGTTGCTGCACCACGCGGGGGTCAAGATCGGCTACGTCGACCTCACGCAGTTCTCCGAGAACGCCGGTGCCGAGGTCCGCGCTCAGGTGCAGAAGATGCGCCGCAGAGGTGCGCGGGCGCTCATCCTCGACCTGCGCGACAACGGTGGCGGGCTGCTGGAGCAGGCGGTCGCGACCGCCTCCATCTTCATCCAGAGCGGCACGATCGTCTCGACGGACGGGCGCTCGATCCCGCGCCAGGTCTACCTCGCCAAGGGCGACGCGATCCCCGCCTCGATCCCGCTGGTGGTGCTCGTCAATCGCGACACCGCCTCCTCGGCGGAGATCGTCAGCGCTGCGCTCCAGCAGCGCGGCCGGGCGACACTCGTCGGGACGCACACCTACGGCAAGGGCGTCTTCCAGGAGATCCAGCCGCTGCTCAACGGCGGCGCGCTCGACTTCACCGTCGGCGAGTACTTCACCCCCGACGGCGAGAACCTGGGCGCCGGCGGCACATCGAAGACACCCTCCGGGCGGTGGGTCAAGCGCGGCCCCGGCATCGCTCCCAACGTCGAGGTGGGCGGTGCCGCCCACCAGCTCGCGGTCGCCGAACGCGTCGCGGTCTCCAAGCTGAAGTGAGCACCGTTGAGCCGCGCAGCGGGCCGCGGGTCGCGCTGCTCGCGCGGCACGGCAAGTTCCTGGTCGCCGAAGGGTTCTTCGGACCGGGACCGCGCCAGGTGGTCAGCCGGGACACGCGCTACGACGCCGGTGACCTCGTGCTCGTCGGGGAGCGGGCCGGCGGGGGCCGCAAGTCGCAGCGGCAGGGAGGCGGCAATCGGGTCCGCGTGCTGCGCCGCCTGGGACGTCCGGAGGTCGCCCGCGACGTGATCGAGGCGCTGATGCTCGATCGGGGGCTGCAGCGGGGATTCGAGGCGCCGGTCGCGCGCGAGGCGCGGGCGGCATCGGAGTCGGCGGATGCGGTTTCGGGCGAGGGCCGGCGGGACCTGCGTTCGCTGGCGACGTTCACGATCGACCCGACGAGTGCGCGTGACTTCGACGACGCGATCTCGGCCGAGGCGGAAGGCGAGGGCCAAGCAGGCGGTTGGCGGGTCTGGGTGCACATCGCCGACGTGTCGGCGTTCGTCACGCCCCGCTCGCACGTCGATCGCGAGGCCTACCGGCGCAGCACGTCGGTGTACGTGCCCGGTGCGGTCGAGCCGATGCTCCCGCCGGAGCTCTCGGGCGGCGCGTGCTCGCTGGTGCCCGGCGATGTGCGGGCGACGGTCACCGTCGAGATGTCGATCGGCCCGGGTGGGGTGCGCTCGGCCTCGATGTACCGCTCGCTGATCCGGTCCGACGAGCGGCTCGACTACGAGCAGGTCGATCGGATCTTCGCCGGCACCGAGTCCGCGTCGGACCCCTGGGGCGAGCCGCTGTCGGCCGCCCGGGCCGCGGCGGCGGCTCTCGGGGAGCTGCGTTCCGAACGCTCGGCGCTGGTCGTCGACTCCGCGGAGCCGTCGTTCGTATTCGACCGGGCGGGCGACGTCGTCGATGTCGAGCTCTCGGTGCAGACCGAGTCGCACCGCCTGATCGAGGCGCTGATGGTCGCGGCCAACGAGCAGGTGGCGCGGGTGCTCGCCGACCATGAGGTACCCGCGCTGTACCGCATCCACGAGCGCCCGGAGCCCGCCGCGGTGGAGCGGCTGATCGAGCAGCTGGCCTCGCTCGGGGTGCCGACCCCCGCGGTTCCGGACGTGATGACGCGCCAGGATGCCGGTGAGATTGCCGGGGAGGCCTCGGCGCTGGTGGCCGCGTGGGTCGCCCGCCAGGGCGGACGCGGCGGGCGGGCACTCAGCTCGCTCGTGCTCCGCGCGCTCAAACAGGCGCAGTACGACGACCGCAACCTCGGCCACGCCGGCCTGGCCTCGACCGGCTACTGCCATTTCACCTCCCCGATCCGCCGCTACCCCGACCTGATCTGCCACCGGGCGCTGCTCTCGATCGTCGCCGGGGAGCCCGCTCCCGATCGCACCTGGGTTCATGCGGCCGGTCCGTGGACCTCACAACGGGAGCGGGCGGCCATGGTGATCGAGCGCGACGCCGACGACGTGGCGGCGTGCTTCCTGCTGGAGCGCCACCTGTTCGCGGGGGGCGGAGGCCGTGAAGAGGTGTTCGCCGGCGAGGTCATCGGTCTGATCGGCGCGGGTGCGTTCATCGCATTCGGCCAGGACGGGCGCTTCGAGGGGATGCTCCCGGTCCGGCGGATGCGCGGCGACTGGTGGGAGCTGAACGAGGAGGGAACGATGCTGGTCGGGACCCGCGACGGCGGGATGATCCGGCTGGGGGATACCGTAGAGGTCCGTGTCGGGCGCATCGACGCGCCCCGGGGGAGGGTCGACCTGCTCCCGGCAGCTGACCCGGACTGAACGAGCGAGCTTCCGATGGCCAAGAGTTCCAAACGCAAAGCGGCGTCGGGCGACGTCGCCACCAACCGCCAGGCGAGCTTCCGCTACAACCTGCTCGAGCGGTTCGAGTGTGGGATCGTGCTCGAGGGAACCGAGGTCAAGTCGCTACGCGAGGGCGGCGCCCAGCTGAAGGACTCCTACGCCGCGGTGCGCGACGGCGAGCTGTGGCTGTACGCCGTCTATATCGCACCCTATGGGCCGGCGGCGCGGGACAACCACGACCCGGAGCGGCCGCGGAAGCTGCTGCTGCACCGCAAGGAGATCGAACGGCTCATCGGCCGGACTCAGGAGCGTGGTCTGACGCTCGTCCCGACCCGGATCTACTTCGCCGGACCGCGGTCGCGGGCCAAGGTCGAGATCGCGCTCGCCCGCGGCAAGGATCTCTACGACAAGCGCCAGGCGATCAAGAAGCGCGACACGATGCGCGAGGTGCAGCGCGAGCTGCGAGAGGTCGGACGCTGATCAGGAGTTGAATGATCAGGAACCGTCGGGTGTTCCAGGGGTCAGAAGCGGGTAGCTAAGCCGTATGACCATTGGTTCTTCCATCTTCCTCATTGCAGTGGGAGCAATCCTCCGCTGGGCGGTCACGGCGACCGTGAAGGGATTCAACATCCAGACGGCCGGTCTTGTGCTGATCATCGTCGGGCTTGTCGGGCTGGTGCTGGCGATCTGGTACACGTTCGTCTGGGCCAAGCGGGCCGACCAGACGGTCGTCCGCGAGCAGCGGGTCGATCGCTACTGAGCTCGGGGCCTCACTTGAACGTGTAGTGATCTGCTTTGACGATCTTGCTGGTTCCGCTGGCGGTGGTGACGGTGACGTCGACAGTGCCGTCGCTCTCGGCGGGTGAGACCGCGGTGAGCTTGGTGGCCGACACGTAAGTCACGGTGGTCGCGGCTGTGCTGCCGAACTGCACGCTCGACGACGCCGCGAAGTTCTTGCCGGTGATCGTGACCTTGGTGCTCCCTGCGGTCGGCCCGCTTGCCGGGCTCACCTTGGTCACGGTTGGCTTGGGCGGAGGCTTGAACGTGTAGTGGTCTGCTTTGACGATCTTGCTGGTTCCGCTGGCGGTGGTGACGGTGATGTCGACAGTGCCGGCATTCTCGGCAGGTGAGACCGCGGTGAGCCTGGTCGCGGAGACGTAGGTCACCGTCGCCGCTGCCGCGCTGCCGAAGTGCACGGTGGATGATGCCGTGAAGTTCTTGCCGCTGATCGTGACCTTCGTCCCTCCGGTTGCGGGTCCGTTCGTCGGACTCACCTTGGTCACCGTTGGTTGGGTGCCCTTGCTGGCGACGACGGTGAGCGTGACGCTCGTCGTCTTGTAGGAGACGCTGTAGCTCTCGCCGGTCAGCTGCGCGCCGGTCACGGTGGCGAAGGTTCCGGAGATCGACCCCGCCTTCAGGATCGTGAACGTGGTCCCGACGGGCGGCGTGTAGCCGCTCGCGGTCTGAATCTGCAGCGTTCCGCCGAGCGTCGTTGACCCGCTGACCGTCAGCTGGCCGTAGGTCGAACCAGTGTCGGTTCCGCTGATCGGAAGCGTGAGCGTCCCTGAGGTCGTGAACGGGCCACTCAGCGGGAGCGATCGTGTGACGTCGAGGGTGCCGCTGTTCGTCGCCAGACCGGCGACCGCATCGTTGCCACCCGTGACGATCGCGCTTGAGCCGTCGTCGACGATCGTGGCGGCGTTCGTCGTCACGGCAGCCGGGAGGCTGAGCCTTCCCCCGTCCGTCTCGTAGGTCCCTCCGGTGAGCGTGCCGCCGCTGAGGTTGCTCAGCTTGTCGAGGTTGAGGATTCCGAGAACGGCGTCTACCGTGCCGTTGTTGGTGAACGGGGTGTCGATGGTGGCGTTCTGGCCGCTGGTGGAGCCCGCGTAGGCGATCGTGGCGCCGGTGTCGTTTTGCAGCAGGCCCGATGAGTTGTCGTCGCTGGTGAAGTCCGTGCCGTCGGACACTTCCAACGTCCCCTGGTTCTCCAGCTCGGCGCCGTTGTTGAGGACGAGGTCGCCGCTCTGGGTGGTGGTGCCCTGCAGGATCAGCTTGCCCGCGGTGCTCGGGCCAAGAGACAGGTAGCGCAGGATGCTCGTCCCGCTGACCGTGAGCGTTGCCGGGCCGTTGAGTTGTCCGTCGGATGTGAAGCTCTGGGCGGTGAGGTTCTCACCGCTGTCCAGGTCGAGCGTGCCGTTCACCGTGAGCGCGAGGTCGGCGCCGGGGAGGTTGGAGCCGGTCTGCGCTTCGAGCGTCCCGTCGACCTGGAGGTAGTAGACGGTCAGGCTGGCGTTCGCGGCCAGTGTGAGCGTGCCGGTGATGTCGACGCTGCCGTTGCCGGAGATGCTCGCCCCGGCCGTCTCGGTGCGGGCGCCGGCGAACTGCAGGTTCCCGCTGGAGCCCGTTGTATAGGCACCGGTGTCGGTCCCGCCGTCACCGATGACGAGCGTGCCCTCCTGGGCGTTGACCGTGCCCTGGTTGGCCAGCGGAACGTTGATGGTGGCGCTCTGGCTGCTGGTGGAGCCGCTGAAGGCGATCGTGGCGCCGGTGTCGTTCTGCAGGAGGTCAGAGGTGTTGCTGTCGCTGTCGAGGTAGCTGCTGTCGGATAGATTCAGAGTGCCCCGGTTCTCGAGTTCGGCGCCGTTGTAGAAGACCAGGTCGCCGCTCTGGGTGGTGGTGCCCTGCAGGATCAGCTGACCAGCGGCGGTGTTGCCGAGCTGCAGGTAGGTCACCGTCGCGTTGCCGGACACCTTCAACGTCCCCGGACCGTTGAACGCCGCCCCCGAACTCGCCGACAACGTACCCACGGTCAGCGCCTCGGCCGCGGCGCTCGTCACGTCACCTTCGTCGGTGAGGTTCTGGATCGTGGAGGCGTATGCCGCCGACGCCGTCCCGAGGGTGAGCGAACCGTCCACCTCGAGGCTTGGGGTGATCGAGCCGGACGTCGGCCAGTCGATCCCCGCGATCGTTGCGCTGGTGGAGCTTCCGAGGTCGACCGAGGTGTTCTGGGCGCTCGTCGACATGCACACTTCGTCGGTCGAGCTCGGCGTGCCGGAGGCCGCGGGGCCGTCGTTGGTGAGAGACCAGTTCGCGGCGGTGCCCCAGTCGTTGCTCGAGGCGCCTGTCCAATAGATCGTGCAGGTCGTGCCCGCTGAGCTCGCACCTGCGATGACGAGGAGAACCCCGAATGCGGCAACCAGCGCGGCGACCGGTATCCCCAGTACGAGGAGGCGTCTGGGGTGACACAGCACCCTGACGAGCCCGCGTTGCAGCCAATCTGCCCAAGATCCCATGACGCCCCCTGCGGCGTTGCCCGTGTAAGCGACGCTTCGTCGCCCACCGACCTCGACGCCCGCTTCGCCGCCCCATTTATCTTCCCTGACTGCATCTATTGGTAACCGAGACCGGCGGCCATGTCAACCGGTGACCCAGGTGACGTGCCACCGATCACCGCCCGCGCCGCCGCGGCGGTCCCGACGCCGGCAATCACCGGTCCTCCGATGACTCAGAGCGCCCGGTGGAGATGCGTGGCGTGCATGCCGACGACAAGCAGCACCACGAGTGCCAGGTAGGTGAGGCCCACGAGGGCGCGACCGCGGGCCGACACTCGGTAGTAGGCCGCCTCGGCCTCGCCGCCTGACCGCCGGGCGCGCAGACGCCGCCATGTCTCGAGCGCGGCGAGGACCGCGATGATGATGATCACCGGGTTGGGGAACGCGATGGCGAGGGCGACCGCGGCGGCAAATCCGACGCACCACATCCAGGGCGACATCGCCGCCATCGCGCGGCCGCCGTCGAGCGGCACGACCGGGAGCAGGTTGAAGAGGTTGAGGAAGAGCCCGGTGAAGCCGAGCGCGCGCCAGTAGTCGTTGCCGGTGACCTTCCAGATGAGCAGGCAGGCGCCCGCGCCGATCGAGCCGAGCACCGGTCCGGCGAGCCCGACCCGGGCCTCCGCGAGCGCGTCGTCGCCGAGCGAGCGCGTGCTGACCACAGCGCCCAGGAACGGGATGAACATCGGGGCGGAGGCGCGGATGCCCTCGCGTCGCAGCGCGATCACATGGCCCATCTCATGGACCAGCAGCAGCACCACGAACCCCAGCGCGAACGTCCAGCCCCAGATCGAGGCATAGGCGACGATCGAGACGGCCATCGAGCCGGCGGTGACGAGCAGCTTGAACTGCCCGAGGAACAGCAGCACCGTCTTGACCTTGGCGAGGAACGCGATGATCGCCGCGCCGATCGGCGCCAGCCGCCGGCGGATGAACGAGTCCCGATGGGGTGGGTCGTCGGGATCGGGCTCGTGCGCGGGCCAGGCTCCGGGCTGGGGCCATTGCTCTTGCGGCGGCTCGCGCGGTGGTCCGTGCTCGGGCGTCGGGTCGAGGCCTCTCGCCCGGGCCGCCGCGGCAAGCGGGTCTCCCGCGGGGTCTGGATACGTCGGGTGAGGGGGATCCATCCTCGTCCTCATTCTCGCAGCCTCTCCCGGGTGCCCGGCCCCGGTCCATTTGTGAGCAGGTCCAGGGTGGCTGGGCGACCCGGGTGTGGTCAGTTTGCCCGGGCCCGGCAATGAAATCGACCACACCGTCGCGGAGGTGTCGGGGGCGATGCCGGGCCGGCAAGTGCGTGACGATCGTCACGTCCTATACTCGACTGAGCAAGACATACCCGGGGACGACAGGCTTCGACGTGGTCGGATCCGCGGGGATGGTTGCGAGCCGAGGTCCTGGGAGGCCTCGTAAAACACCCAGGAACAAAATAAGTGCGAACTCACACAAGAGTGCCACTCACGAGTTCGCTCTCGCTGCCTAGTCACTAGGCCCGAGTAGCGAATCCCTCTCGGTTGCCCGCCTGCGGCGCCGAGTGGACAAAAGCAGGCTTCACCCGGGGCGGACCGCTCCGACCGCCCCGGGGACACTTCAGGAGCTGGTCCCCCGCAACCCTGCCGGCACGGCGAGCGGGGGATGAGATCAGAGCGCCGGCTACGCTCGTAGATACCTGACCCACGCGACCGCGGACGCGGGTTCAATTCCCGCCGTCTCCACTTTTCTCAGGCAGCGCTGTCCCCTCTGGCGCCGCCTGTTCGTCTCCAGGATGATCAACCATCCACTCAAGGAGGCGGAGATGAAGTACGCACTGCTGATCTACCCCAAGGCGGGGAGCCACGAGGCGCTCAGCGAGGAGGAGTACGCCCCGGTGAACGCCGAGTACTGGGCGTTGCGTGAGGACGCGCGCTGTCTGGGAGGTGCGCACCTGCAGACGGGGGAAACGGCGACCACGATCCGCCAGGGCGCCGGCGGGAACCTGATCACCGACGGCCCCTACGCCGACACCAAGGAAGTTCTGGGCGGGTACTACGTGTTCGAGGCGTCCGATCTGGACGAGGTGCTCGAGGTGGCTCAGCGGATTCCGGCGATCGCGCTCGGTGGGGCGGTCGAGGTGCGGCCGCTGGTCGAGGTTCCGGTGGAGACGTCACACTGATCGAGCAGGTCTTCCGGCGCGAGTGGGGCCGCGTGCTGGCGGCCCTGGTCGGCTTTCTCGGCGACATCGACCTGGCGGAGGAAGCAGCCCAGGAGGCGTTTGCGATCGCGGCTGAGCGGTGGCCCCGCGACGGCTCGCCGCAGCACCCGGTGGCCTGGCTGGTGGCCACCGGGCGCAACCGCGCGATCGATCGGGTGCGTCGCGAGCGGTCGCTGCGGGAGAAGACCCGGATGCTGGCCGCCGACCAACCGATCGCCACGATGCACGAGATCGACCTTGACGACAGCACGATCCCCGACGAGCGCCTGGAGCTGATCTTCATGTGCTGCCACCCGGCGCTCGCCGTCGAGGGGCAGGTGGCGCTCACGCTGCGGGCGCTGGGAGGGCTGAGCACGGAGCAGATCGCGCGCGCGTTCCTGGTCTCCGAGGAGACGATGAAGCGACGGCTCTCCCGGGCGAAGGCCAAGATCAGCGCGACCGCGATCCCGTTCGCGGTCCCAGCCGACCGGCTGTTGCCCGACCGCCTGCCGGCGGTGCTGGCGGTCGTCTACCTGATCTTCAACCAGGGCTACCCCGACGGCGGCGCGCTCGCCGGCGAGGCGATCCGGCTCGGCCGGCTGCTCGCCGAGCTCATGGGGGACGAGGCCGAGGTCCACGCGCTGCTCGCGCTGATGCTGCTGCACGACTCCCGTCGCGACGCCCGGGTCCTCGACGGCCGGCTGGTCCCGCTGGGCGAGCAGGACCGCACTCTCCACGACCGCGGGCAGGTTGATGCCGGCCGCGCGGCGCTCGCCCGCGCGCTGGCGCTGCGGCCCGCGCCTGGGCCGTACGTACTGCAGGCGGCGATCGCCTCGCTCCAGGCCGACGCGGAGGTCGACTGGAACGAGGTCGCGGCGCTGTACGGACAGCTGGAGCGGCTCACGCACTCACCGGTGGTCGCGCTCAATCGCGCGGCCGCCCTCGCCGAGGCGGGCGATCCGCAGCGGGCGTTGCAGGTCGTCGACGGTCTGGAGCTCGGCGACTACCGCTACCTGCACTCCACCCGGGCCGAGCTCCTGCGCCGCCTGGACCGCCGCGACGAGGCCCGCGCCGCGTTCGAGCGTGCGCTTCAGCTCGCGACGACCGAGCCCGAGCGGCGATTCCTCGCCCAGCGGTTCACCGAGCTCTGATCCGCGGCAGCGGCGCCGCGACCGTTCGGCGCGGAAACGAGAAATTCTCCCCCACGGCATCGGGCTGGGCGATCATGGACGACATGACGACCAGCCATCGGGGGATGACGCCATGACCACCAGCGAGTCGATGCCAGAGCTCGAAGCCGGGCAGATCCAGCGGGCGAAGGAATCGGGGCGCACCCCGGTGGTCTTCGTCCATGGGCTGTGGCTGTTGCCCTCCAGCTGGGATCGGTGGGCCGCGTTCTTCGAGGAGGACAACTTCGTGGCGCTCACGCCCGGGTGGCCCGACGACCCGGCGACGCTGGAGGAGGCGAACGCGCATCCGGAGGGGTTCGCCGGCAAGTCGATCGGCGATGTCGCCGATCACTACGAGTCGGTCATCACCCAGCTCGATCACACGCCGGTGATCATCGGCCACTCCTTCGGCGGGCTGATCACCCAGATACTCGCCGGGCGAGGGCTGTCGGCGGCGGCGGTGGCGATCGACCCCGCACCGTTCCGCGGCGTCCTGCCGCTCCCGATCTCCTCGCTGCGCGCGGCGCGTCCCGTGCTCGGCAACCCGACCAACCGCCACAAGGCGGTGCCGCTCACCTACGACCAGTTCCGCTACGCGTTCGCCAACGCCGTCGACGAGGACGAGGCGCACTCGCTCTATGACGAGTTCGCGGTTCCGGCCTCCGGTGAGCCGCTGTTCCAGGCGGCGGCGAGCAACCTCAATCCGTGGACGGAGGCGAAGGTCGACACCGAGACCTCCGAGCGCGGGCCACTGCTGCTCGTGTCCGGAGCCGAGGACCACACGGTGCCACCGGCGATCACGAACGCCTCCTACAAGCTGCAGTCCCGCAACGAGGCGGTGACCGAGATCGTCGAGGTGCCAGGACGCGGCCACGCACTGACGATCGACAGTGGCTGGCGTGAGGTCGCCGAGATCGCCCGCGCGTTCGTCCGGCGCTTCGTCTGACGCGGCAGCGATCGGGTGCCCGCGCCGCCGGCGCAGGCACCCGGTCCACGGTCACGTCACGAGGTGTGGGCCTCGGTGAGCGTGAAGTCGTAGGTGGACTTCGTCGGAACGGCGGTCGACTTGATCTGGACGTCGCTGTTCTGCTGCAGCGAGTACGGTGCGGGCCGCGTGACCGTCCACGGCCGGCCGTCGATGATCGCGTTGTCGAACTTGAGCGTGGTGAACTTCGGGATCGCCATGTCGACCACGCCGCCGTCCTCCTCGTAGTAGGTGTTCGGGATCGCGCCCTGGTAGACCTGGGTGTCGTCGCCGGGTGAGGCGCCTGAGGACGTTTCCGACTGCCCGGTGTTCAGGTCGGTGGTGGTGGCGCTGTCCGTCCCGCCGTGGTTGTCTGAGAACGTGAACTGGACCAGGTCGCCCGGGCTCGCAGGATCCCCGGACGAGTCGCCGCCGCCCGCCGTGTATGCCTCGAGGTAGTAGGTCGGGGTCGAGCTGGACCCGTCGCAGTACATGACCACGTTGGCACTGCCGTCGTTGCTCCCGCCCTGGTAGGTGTCGCCGCCGGAGGGCACGAGCAGATCTCCGAGGAAGATGTCCTCGAGGTCGTTGCGGTTGGCGCACTTCGCCGTCGGGAGTTGGATGGTGGAGGTGACGCTGACCGAGCCGTAGTCCGGCACGTCATAGCCGCCGAGGTAGGCGCTGGTCGGGATCACAGTCGTCAGCGGCGACAGGTTCCCGGAACTGACCGCCGGCGCGTGCGCCGGACGGTACGCCGCGCCGGTGGCGGGTGGCGCCGCCTTGGCCAGCGCCGGCGCTGTCGCCGCCGAGAGCCCCGCGATCACGCTGAGGCAGCCCACGCCGGCACGCATGAATGACTTCTTGTGCATCACAACCCCCGATTGTCAGAGCGGAGCGGTTCGATCCGCTGAGAGCATGTACAGCTCTCTTGAGCCGCTACTGCGCGTTTTGATACATCCGCGCCGCACGACTTACGGCGGCTCCCCACGGCGGCCCGTCCATCTACCCTCAGCGCATGTCGATCGAGACCCAGGAAGAGCTCGACGCCCTGCGTGCCGCCGGCCGGGTCGTCGCCGAGGCGCTGCGGACGATGCGCCGGGCGGTGCAACCCGGCATCACGACCGGCGAGCTGGATGCGATCGGCGCCCGAGTGTTCCGCCGACACGGCGCCCGTTCCGGGCCTCAGCTCGACTACGGCTTCCCCGGCGTGAACTGCATCAGCGTGGGGGACGAGGCGGTGCACGGGATTCCGGGTCGGCGACGGCTGCGTGAGGGAGAGCTGGTCAAGCTCGACGTCACCGCCGAGCTGGACGGCTTCTATGCGGATGCGTGCGTCTCGGTGCCGGTCGGCCGCGCCACGGCACGGACGATGCGCCTTGCCGCGAGTGCCCGGCGGGCGCTCAACGATGCGCTCGGTGTGGTGCGTGCGGGAGCTCCGCTCAATGCGATCGGCGCGACGGTTGAGCGGACGATCACTGCCCGTGGCCACTCGGTCTGCGCTGAACTGACCGGACACGGGATCGGCCGTCGGATCCACGAGGACCCGACCGTGCCCAACCGTTACGTCGCGGAACTCGACGCGCCACTCACCGAAGGCCTCGTGCTCACGATCGAGCCGATCATCTCGGCAGGCAGCGGCGCGGTCCTCGCCGACAGCGACGGCTGGACGATCCGCACCGCCGACGGCGCGCTGTCGGCGCATGCCGAGCACACGCTCGTGATCACCGCCGGCGCCCCGCTGCTGCTCACCGCCTGAACTCGATGCCAGCGAGCGAGACGCCGGACCTGGAGACGCTCCGCCGGCAGTTCGCCGCGGGCGACCGCTGGTTCAACGACTCTCCGCTCTATCAGACCCTCACCGCGACGGTCGCCCGTGACGATGCGTTGCTCGAGATCGCCTCGCACGCCCGGGCGGGGCAGCAGCCACTCAACCTGATGATGGCGGCCACCCACCGGATCGTCGCCCGCGACCCGACGCTGCCGTTCGCGCGCTTCTTCCCGACGGTCGCGGGCGCCGAGGCCGAGCCTCCGGACGGCGCCGCGCCCGAGTACGCGGGGTTCTGCACCGATCATCGCGAGGCGCTCATCGAACTGCTCGAAACACGCCTGGTGCAGACGAACGAGCCGGCGCGGGCAACCGCGATCCGCTTCGCCCTGCACGAGGTCGGCCGGCGCGCGGGCGGACCGGTGACATTTCTGGAGATCGGGCCGAGTGCCGGTATCCAGCTGCGCTTCGACCGCTGGGGAGTGTGCACCGGTGGGCGGCGGTTCGGGCCTGCCGATCCGGCGCTGACCGTGGAGACCGAGTGGCGGGACGTCAACGGTCCGCCCGACCTCGACGCGATCGTGCCGATCCGCGAGCGGTTCGGCGTCGACCTGCATCCCGTCGATGCCACCGATCCCGAGGAGCGGCGCTGGCTGCAGGCGCTCGTCTGGCCCGAGCACGTCGACCGTCATGCGCAGCTGGGCCGCGCGTTGGACGCTGTCGCCGCGAACCCTCCGGAGATCATCGGCGGCGACGCGATCGAGCTGCTGCCCCAGCTCGACCTCGAGCGGATCGCCGCGGACGCCGATCTCGTCGTGTTTCACTCGATGGTGCGCATTCACGTGCCCCGCGAACGTCGCCGTGCGTTCGACGGCGCCATCACCGCGCTCGCAGCGCGCCGTCGGCTGTTCCACATCTCCCTCGAGCACAGCGACAGAGGTCCCGCGCTCCTGACACTGTCGGACTCCGCGGGAAAGGATGCCGTCCTCGCCCGCGCGCACGGTCACGGGCGCTGGATCGCGCCCGGGGCGGGTATCGTCGAGCGGGCATGGGGGAGCTCCGCTTCGGGATCGTCGGCTATGGGCTTGCCGGGCGTGTCTTCCACGGACCGCTGATCGCGGCGACCGACGGGCTGGCGGTGGCGGCGGTGGTCACCGGCGACCCGGGGCGCGCCGCGCAGGCCGCGCACGATCATCCGCAGGCAGCGCTCTACGACAGCGCCGCGGCGCTGTGGGAGAACGCCGCAGAGCTCGACGGGGTCGTGATCGCGACCGCGAACGACGTGCACGTCCCGCTCGCCGTGGCGGCGATCGACCATCGGCTGCCCGTCGTCGTCGATAAGCCGCTTGCACCGGACGCGGACGCGGCCGAAGCGCTGATCGAGCACGCCGAGCGGGCGGGGGTGCTTCTCACCGTCTTCCAGAATCGCCGCTGGGACTCCGATCAACTGCTGCTGGCGCAGGTGATCGAGAGCGGCGGTCTCGGCACGGTGTGGCGCTTCGAGTCCCGGCTGGAGCGCTGGCGCCCGGAGCCGGAGCCCGGGAGATGGCGAGACAGCGCGACGCCGGCGCAGGGCGGCGGACAGCTGCTTGACCTCGGCAGTCATCTCGTCGATCAGGCGCTGCACCGGTTCGGCCCCGTCACGCACGTCTACGCCGAGGTGGACGCTCGCCGGGGGCTGGCGGCAGACGACGATGTCTTCGTGGCGCTCACCCACACGAGCGGAGTGATCAGTCACCTGCGCGCGTCCGTGGTGAGCGCCGCGCCGGGGCCGCGCTTGCGCGTGCTCGGCAGCGAGGCGGCGCTGATCGTCCCCGAGCCGGACACCCAGGAGGCCCGGCTCCGCGCGGGCGAGCGACCTGACCGGGTCGAGGACTGGGGTGTCGAGGCCACTGCCAACCGGCCGCGTCTGATCGCGGGCGCACGCAGCGTCCCACTGAACGGTCCGCCCGGCGATTGGCCGGCCTTCTATGCGCGGCTGCGCGACGCGCTGCGCTCCGGCGGCCCGCCGCCGATCGATCCGCACGACGCCTTGGCGACCCTGCGCGTGCTGGACGCGGCCCGTGTCAGCGCCGCCTCGAGAGCGGTGCTCGCACTCTGACCGCTCCCGGGCTCAACGACTGACGGCGCTGCGACCGGCCTCGGCGCAGGCTCGATCCTCATCCGGGGTGGCGCCGCTCACCCCGACCGCGCCGAGCACGGCGCCCGCAGCGTCGCGCACGACGAGCGAGCCGGCGCCGGGGATCAGGGGCAGCCGAGAGAGCTCCGAAACCGCCGCCACGAACGCGGGCCGCTCGGACTGCTGTTCGGCGATCACATGCCCGTCGCGCTGCCAGACGGCGCTGCCCTGCGCCTTGGCCTCCGCGATCCGTGCGCTCAGCCCGAACGCGCCGTTCATCCGATCGAGCAGTACCAGCTGTCCTCCCGCGTCGACGACTGCCACGGTGACCGCGAGATCCCTGGCGAGCGCGTGGCCCTGGGCGGCGGCGACGATCGCGTGGGCGGTCTCACGATCCATGGTCGCCCGCGGCGCTCAACGCGCGACCAGTCGGCGGGACGCGCTGCGTGACAGCAGGACGTTGACGCCGAGCAGCGACAGCTCGGAGGCGAGATTGAGCCCGCCGAGCAGGTTGACGAGGCGCTTGAGGCTGCGGGTGCGCGGCGGGGTGGAGGGTGCGGGCTCGCTGCCATCGACCATCGACACCGCACCGTCGGTGGCCTGTTGCGCAAAGCCGACGCCTCCGGCCGCCGAGGCCAGGCCGGTGGTGAGGACCGCGCCGACCGCGACGTCCTTGGCGAGCACCAGGCCCCGGCGCCGGGGGCTCGTCCAGAGCGGCGCAGACTCGTCTGAACGGGCCGAGGCCCAGCCCGACACCAGGCCGATCAACGCCAACGAGTTGACGGTGCCGTAGCGCCGCCAGGCGTGGTTGAGCACCTTGCCGCGTTCCGTGGCGTCGCTGACATCGCCGAGCGCGGGGTGCGTCGCGACCCGGCCGAACAGGTTGCCGCCGATGAGCGCGGCGAGGGCGCTGTCCTGCGCGAGCTGGCCCGCCACCGGCCCCATCCGCCGGCGGGACGGGACGAGCGCGTGGGCACTGGGACGGCGGGAGGGCAACAGATCCATGTCCGTGCCCTACCCGCGCGCCCGGCGCTCAATCAGCCCACCTTCAGCGGCACCGCCGCCTCGGGCGTGGCGACATGGAAGCTGAACGATTGCTCCAGGTAGAAGGTGACCGTCTCGCGGTCGTGCTCCAGGTAGCCGACCGACAGATCCTGTCCGGACTCGAACAGGAAGTCCCCGCCGCGCAAGCTGACCACGACGCCGCCCTCTATTCCCGGCGCCCACACGATCGGGCCGCCCTCCAGGATCTTGGACAGATGGTCGCGCAGCGGGTACCCGCCGTGCTCGGCGGTCTCGGATACCCGCCGGTAGGCCTCGCTGCCGAGCGCCAGTCCGTAGGGGCCGACGACCCCGCTCTGCAGCAGCTCCTGCACGGCCCCGGCCACCGGGCGGGGGTACCCGTCGGCCCCGGCGGGCAGGGTGAGGCCCTGGTGCGGCGAGGCCTCGGCGATGCCGGTGATTCCGGCCTCCGACCAGCCCTGGAGCACCGCTTTGTTCTCGGCGACCGCCATGTCGTGCGCGGCGGCGTCCAGCGGCGCGAGATCCGCGTCGGATGCGCCGCGGTCATCGTCGCGCAGCTCGCTCCGGGCAAGCTGGAACTCGGCGCGCAGCTCGGCGAGCGGCAGCACCCGGCGCTGCACCGCCGCGACCCCCGGACAGGGGCTCTGCGCCAGTGGTTCCACGCGGCCGAGGTTGGTCGCCGAGTGCGTCCACCCGAGCGGGCCGGCGAAGTCGACCAGCCGCCGTGCCGCGAGCGCGGGCGCCAGTCGTTCGCGCGCCTCGTCGTCGAGCAGCGTCCAGTTGCCGTCGCTGATCGGCGCATGCGAGCGCAGCAGGTGGTTGCTCATCGCACTGCCTCCTTCAGGCTGCCGATCCCGAGCGAGCCGCCGGCGCCGGTACCGGCCGTGGCGTCGTCCTCGGAGGAGCCCAGATAGTCGCTGGTCACGATCGTGCCGGGCCGGACTGGCCCTCCCTCCGTCGCCGACTCCTCGGCCTCCTCGCCGTGATCGACGATGTCGCCGGCCTTGAACAGGATCCCGCGGGCGATCTCGCGCCACACCGGGGTGCGACGGAGCAGGAACTCGAGGTCCATCGAGAAGTGCTTGTACTCCTCGCCGACGGCGTCGCGCATGACCGCCGATGCCTCCGGGTCGCGTTCCAGCGCGATCCGCTGCTCGTACCAGCCGATCGCCTCGGCCTCCTCGGTCAGCGACGCGCACAGCCGCGCGAACGTCCGGGTCTCCTCCGGCAGCTCCTCGGGAGGCTCGTGGTACTGGTCGAAGCCCATCGCAACTCCTGTCGTGGTCTCGCGTTCGGTCAGGTCCGAGTCACAACCTACCGGGCAGGAGCCCGCGCGAATCAAGATCGGGCTCTGCGATCATCGACCGCCGTGGTCACCCACAGCGAAACCCGTGAGAGGCGAGCCGCCGACCGGCTCGCGCGCATGCCCACCGCGCCGCTGGCGGCGGCCGGCCTGATCGGCGGCTTCGGGGTCGCGGTCGCCTCCGGCTCGCGTCCGCTGGGAGGTGTCGTGCTCGCCGCCGCGGGGTTGTCGTGCATCGCGATCTCGGCGCGGCGCGACCGCAGGCGCACCACCGCCGGGCTCACCGTCGCCGGCGCCGCGGCGTTCGGGGTGTCGCATCCGCTCGGCCACGCGATCGGCGCGTGGCCGTCGGTCCTCTCCGTGTCCGCGGTGACCGCGGCCCTCTGCTGGTGGCTGTCGGACTCGCGGCGCCCGGCCGCGCGCGTCCGATCCTGAAGCTTCATCGGTTCTTCACTACGGGCGCGGTGAGAGCGTCTAGATTCTCCGCCGATGGCATATACGACCGCCGAAGGACGAGAGCAGGTGCTGGGTGACCTGGCGGTGGCCATCGAGCAGATCGCCGACGCCCTCGCCGCGCTCGGTGAGGCCTACGAGCAACTCGACGAACGCGCGGGCGACGTGCTCGAGGAGAAGCTGTTCCGGCCGGTGCAGTCGGCCTACGGCCGCGCGCGGCGCACCCACTCGGAGTTCGCAGCGCGCACCGGCCTGAAATCCCGGTCGTTCGAGCCGCACTCGGCCGGCCGGGCCGGCCAGTCGGTTCAGTCGCTGATCGAGCGCGCCGTCGACGCGGTCAGCGACGCCGATCAGTCGATCGCGGACCTGCAGGACTCGATGCTGCCAGTGGAGGTCGGCGACCCGGAGCTGCGTGCCGGACTCTCCTCGGTGCGCGAGACGCTGTCGGGCGTCTCATTGCGCGCCCGTGACCTGACGCGGACCGTCGGCCGCTGATCAACCGCCGGCGCCGTCCGCCGGCGCCGTCCGCCGGCTCAGTCCCCGGCCGCCCCGCCGCCACCCCAACACTTGCGCACGCAACAGAAAGCGTGAGGCGAGAGGCTCCGCCGGCGCATGGGCAATACGTGGGCACGGATCAGCCTTGCCCGAGCAGTACCTAAGCGCTCGGAAATCGCTGCAACCGAGCCATATCCGGGACTGGAGCGAGGAGTATCGTGCGCCCCGGAGTCGGACCGAACCGTCGGAGGGAGAGTCATGAGCGGCACCGTGAACGTGCGACTGAAGGTCAACGGGGACGAGCACGAACTTCAGGTCGAACCGCGGCTACTGCTCGTGCACGCGCTTCGCGACCAGCTTGGCCTGACCGGCACCCACGTCGGGTGCGACACCTCCAACTGCGGCGCCTGCACGGTCCACCTGGACGGTCAGTCGGTGAAATCGTGCACGGTGCTCGCGGTCCAGGCCGACGGGGCGGAGGTGACGACGATCGAGGGGCTCGGCTCCGAGGGTGACCTTCATCCGGTGCAGGAGGCCTTCTGGAACAACCACGGCCTGCAATGCGGCTACTGCACGCCCGGCATGATCATGGCCGCCGCGGCGCTGCTGGAGGAGAACCCCAAGCCGAGCCAACAGGAGATCCGCCGCGGACTGGAGGGCAACCTCTGCCGCTGTACCGGCTACCACAACATCATCAAGTCCGTGCTCGACGCCTCGGGGCAGTCGGTCTCCGAGGAGGTGTCGGCATGAGCGTCACCTCCGCGGCCCCCGGCGGCTCGGTCGGCGCGGCGCTGCGCCGCAAGGAGGACCCACCGCTGATCACCGGGATGGGTCGGTACATCGACGACATCTCGATCACCGGGACGTTGTGGATGGCGTTCGTCCGCTCGCCCGAGGCCCACGCGAAGATCACCTCGATCGACACCTCCGCCGCCGCGGCCCGAGACGGCATCGTCGCCGTGTTCACCGGTGCGGACATGGCCGACATCGGCGGGCCTCTGCCGATGGCGTGGGTGCCGCCCGGCGTCGAGGTCAACAACCCCGAGCACTGGCCGCTGGCCCGCGACGAGGTCAACCACGTCGGCGATCCCGTCGCGGTGGTGATCGGCGAGGACCGCTACGCGGTCAGCGACGCCATCGAGGACGTGGTCGTGGAGTACGAGTCGCTGCCCGTCGTCGTCGATCCCGAGCAGGCGATCGCCGGCGGTCCGCTCGTCCACGAGTCGCTCGGTACCAACAAGGTCCACGAGTGGACGCTCGCCGGCGGCGACGTCGAGGCCGGCTTCGCCGAGGCCGACGTGATCGTCGAGCGCCGGGTGGTCAACCACCGAATCGCCGGTGCGCCGATCGAGTGCCGCGGCGTGATCGCCGACTATCGCGCCGGATCGCTGACGCTGCACAGCTCGACCCAGGTTCCGCACTTCGTCCGCCTGTTCATGGCGCTGTTGCTCGGACTGACCGAGGACCGGGTGCGTGTGATCGCGCCCGATGTCGGCGGCGGCTTCGGACAGAAGCTCCAGGTCTACGGCGAGGAGCTCACCGCCTGCTGGGCGTCCAAGCGGCTCGAGCGTCCGGTCAAGTGGGTGGAGACCCGCTCGGAGAACATGTCGGTCGCCCACCAGGGCCGCGACCAGATCGCTCAGGTGCGGATGGGCGCCAAGCGGGACGGCACGATCACCGCCTGGCACGTGAAGATCCTCGCGGACTTCGGCGCCTACAACATGATCCTCACGCCCCTGATCCCGTCGCTCGGGGCGTTCGTGATGGGCGGCTGTTACAAGATCCCCAACGTCCAGACCGACATCGTCGGGGTGTTCACGAACAAGTGCCCGACCGATGCGATCCGCGGAGCCGGCCGGCCCGAGGCCACCCAGATGATCGAGGTCACGCTCGATCAGCTCGCCCACGAGCTCGAGCTCGACCCGGTCGAGATCCGGCGCCGGAACTTCATTCCCAAGGAGGACTTCCCGGCCGCAACCGCCACGGGCGTCGTGTACGACTCCGGCGATTACCACGCCACGCTCGACCGGCTGCTGGAGAACTTCGACATCGATGCGTTCCGCTCCGAGCAGCAGCGGCTGCGGTCGGAGGGGATCTACCGGGGCCTGGGGCTCTGCACCTGGACGGAGATCTGCGGGCTCGCTCCCTCGCGGATCACCGGTCCGGCGGGCGTCGGCGTCCAGGCCGGCCTGTGGGAGTCGGCGATGGTCCGGGTGCACAACACCGGGGCGGTCACCGTCTACACCGGCACATCGCCGCACGGACAGGGCCTCGACACCGCGATGGCCCAGATCGTCGCCGACAAGCTCGGCGTCGAGGCGAGCGTGGTCGACGTCATTCACGGTGATACCGGCACCGGGCCGGAGGGCCGCGGCACGTACGGCTCGCGCTCGCTGGCGACCGGAGGCGAGGCGGTCGCCAAGTGCACCGACAAGATCGTCGCCAAGGCCAAGCAGATCGTCGCCGCGGAGCTGGAGGCCGCCGCCGAGGACATCGTCGTGGAGAACGGCAAGTTCTCGGTGAAGGGCTCTCCGGATACCGGCATGGCGCTCGCCGATGTCGCCGGGATCGCCTACATCGGCGCGGTGCCGGAGGGGTTGGAGCCGGGGCTGGAAGAGACGACGTTCTATGACCCCGAGAACTTCGTGTTCCCGTTCGGCGCTCACGCGTGTGTGGTCGACGTCGACGCGGAGACCGGCAAGGCGAGCGTCATTCGCTACGTGGCGGTCGACGACTGCGGCAACCCGATCAACCCGATGCTGATCGAGGGCCAGGTCCACGGCGGCGTGGTGTATGGCATCGGTCAGGCGCTGTACGAACGGGTGCACTACGACTCCGAGGGGCAGCTGGTCACGGGGACGTTCGTCGACTACGCGATCCCGACCGCGGCGGAGATCCCGATGTTCGAGACCGACCGGACGGTCACACCCTCACCGGTCAACTCGATGGGTGTCAAGGGCGTGGGCGAGGCGGGCACGATCGCCGCGTCGGCGGCGGTCACCAACGCCGTGATCGATGCGATCAGACCGCTCGGCGTCGACTACATGAACATGCCGCTCAGCCCGATGCGGGTCTGGGAAGCCATCCACAGCGAGGGAGACAGCGAGTCATGATCCCGGCCGCATTCGATTACGTCGCGCCCGACACGCTCGAGCAGGCGATCCAGGCGCTCGCCGATGGTGGCGAGGACGCCAAGCTGCTGGCCGGCGGACACTCGCTGCTGCCCCTGATGAAGCTGCGGCTGGCCGCGCCGACGATGCTGGTGGACATTCGCAAGCTCCCGGGGCTGTCGGGTGTCGAGCGCCAGGACGGGCACTGGCGGATCGGGGCGCTGACGACGCATGCCACCCTGGAGCACTCTCCCGAGCTCGGGCTGGTGAGCGAGGTCGCCGCCACGATCGCGGACCCGCAGGTCCGCCATCGCGGCACGATCGGCGGCTCGCTCGCTCATGGAGACTCCGCCTCGGACCTGCCGGCGGCGATGCTCGTCACCGAGGCCGAGGTCACGCTCCAGGGGCCGGACGGGCAGCGGACGCTGGCCGCCGCCGAGCTGTTCGAGGATTACCTGACGACCGCCGTCGGCGAGTGCGAGGTGCTCACCGAGGTCCGTGTGCCGGTGCTCGACGGCTACGGCCACAGCTACCACAAGTTCAACCGCCGCTCCGAGGACTGGGCGATGGTCGGCGTGTGCGCGGTGGTCAGGGCGGCCGGCGGGACATGCGAGGACGTGCGGATCGGCCTGACCAACATGGGCTCGGTCCCGATGCGCGCCACGGCTGCCGAGGACGCCCTGCGCGGCAAGGAGCTGACCGCCGAGAACATCTCCGCCGCGGCCGCGCTCGCCGCCGAGGGAACCAACCCGCCGTCGGACCTCAACGCCTCTGCGGAGTACAAGCGGCACCTGGCCACGGTGCTCACCCGACGGGCGATCACGGACGCCGCCGGGTAGGCTCGAACACATGACAGTCGCGCTCGCGGAGCTCGGATCGGTCGGCGCCGCGAGCGAGGCGCTCGCCTCGCAGGGCTATCTGGCCGACCGCCGGCTTGCCCTGGCGGTGTCGCTTTCGGTGGCGCTCGAGCAGCCACTGCTGCTCGAGGGCGAGGCCGGCGTCGGCAAGACGGAGGTTGCGCGGGCGCTGGCCGCGGCGGCCGGCGCGCGACTGATCCGCCTGCAGTGCCACGAGGGGATCGACCTGCACCATGCCGTCTACGACTGGGACTACCCGCGCCAGTTGCTCGCGTTGCGCGCCGCCGAGGGCGGCGTCGACGAAGGGGAGCTGTTCGCGCGGCGATTCCTGCTGCGACGGCCGCTGCTGGAGGCGCTCGAGGCCGATGACGACGTCGTGCTGCTGATCGACGAGGTCGACCGCGCCGACGACGAGTTCGAGGCGTTCCTGCTGGAGTTCCTGTCGGACTTCGCGGTGACGATCCCGGAGCTCGGGACGGTGACGGCCAGGCGCCGGCCGGTCGTCGTGCTCACCTCCAACCGCACGCGCGAACTGCACGATGCACTCAAGCGGCGCTGCCTGTACGAGTGGATCGACTACCCGGATCCTGGACGCGAGCGTGAGATCGTGCGCGCACGCCTGCCCGCGGTCCCGGACGAGATCGCCGCGCGGGTCGTCGAGGCGGTCGCCCGGCTGCGCGATCAGGGCGATCTCTACAAGCAGCCGGGTGTGGGGGAGACGATCGTGTGGGCGCGCGCACTGCTGGCACTCGACGGCGAGGTCACGCTGGAGGACACGCTCGGTGCCGTTCTCAAGGTCCACGAGGACCTGGTGCGTGTCCGCGAGCGTGGGGTCCTGGAGGGCGTGTAGGCGGATGAACCGGGGCACCGCCGGTGACGCGGTCGTCGGGCGGCTCGGCGCGCTCGCCCGTGAGATGCGCCTGCGCGGTTCGCGGGTCGGCGCGGGCGAGCTGCTCACCGCGATCCGCGCGCTGGACCACGTCGACGCCTCCAGCCGAGAGGACGTCGCGCTCGCGCTGTCAGTCGTGCTGTGCTCCGAGCATCGCGACCGTGAGCGCTTCGAGGAGGCATTCACGGCCGTGTTCGGCGACGGCGGGGTGGGCGGTGCCGGTCTTGACGAGCCGAGCGAGGACATCGCCGCGCTGGGCGAGATCCCGCAGGAGGTCCTGCCGCAGGCCGGAGCCGCCGACCCGACCGGCGACCCGGCGGCGCCGGACGCGGAGCCGGTCCCGGCGGCCTGGAGCGCGATCGAGGTGCTCGTGCACAAGGATTTCGCCCGCTACACCGAGGCCGAGAACGCACTCGCCCGCGACCTGATCGCGCGGCTGGCGCGCCGCCATCCGATGCGGCTGTCCCGCCGCACCCAGCTCTCGCGCCGTCGCGGGCACGCCCCCGACCTGCGGGCGACGGTGCAGGCGTCGCTGCGCACCGGCGGCGAGCCGCTCGCGCGCCGCTGGCGGGCGCCAACCGAGCGCCCGCGCCAGCTCGTGCTCGTCTGCGACGTATCCGGCTCGATGACCCCGTACGCGCGGATGCTGCTGCAGTACATGCAGGCGTCGGTGGCGGCGCGACGGCGGGTCGAGGCGTTCGCGTTCGGCACGCGCCTGACGCGGATCACTCAGGAGTTGCAGGGCCGCGACCCGGACGCCGCTCTGGCGCGGGCGACCGACGCGGTCACCGACTTCTCCGGGGGCACCCGGATCGGCGCCGCGCTCGCGGTACTCAACCGCGTGCACGGGCGGCGCCTCGGGCGCGGGGCGGTGGTCGTGGTGCTGTCCGATGGCTGGGACCGGGGCGAGCCCGAGCAGCTGCGCGAGGAGATGGCTCGGCTGCGCCGGGCGGCCTACCGAGTGATCTGGCTGAACCCGCTGGCCGCCCATCCCGACTACGAGCCGCTCACTCGCGGGATGCAGGCCGCCGTACCACACACCGACCGGCTGCTCGCCGGCAACTCGATCGCCTCGCTCGAGGAGCTCGCCGACGTGCTGGAGGCGCTGTGAGCGGACGGCTGACCAGCGAACAGCGCGAGTGGGAGGAGAGCTCGGAGGTGCACGGCCCGACGTTTGCCGAGGCCGAGGCTGATCCGATCCGCCTGATCATCTTCGGTGCGGTGCCGCTCAGCACCGCGCTGTGCCGGTCGGCGCGGACGATCGGATGGATCCCGTACGTCGTCGACCCGCGACAGCGGTTTGCGCGCGCCGAGGTCTTCCCCGACGCCGAGCGAGTGCTCGTCGCCTGGCCGGCGGAGGCACTCGACGAGCTCGGAGGGCTCGACGCGCGCACAGCCGTGGCGGCGCTCACCCACGCTCCCGAGCTCGACGACGAGGCGTTGACGCTCGCGTTGCGCTCCCCGGCGTTCTACGTGGGCGCGATGGGGTCCCGGCGCACCCAGGGCCGCCGGCGGGAACGGCTCCTCGCCGACGGTCTCACCGAGACGGAGCTCGGGCGCCTGTGCGGACCGGCCGGTCTGGATCTCGGCGGCTCGACCGCGGGCGAGGCGGCGCTGGCGATCCTGAGTGAGGCGGTCGCGGCACTGCATGATCGCGCCGGCGGCCGACTGACGACGAGCGCGCACGCGATCCACGTCGAGGGATCGTCATGACGACCCGCCCGCGTGCCAGAGCCGCCGCGGGGCTTGTGCTCGCCGCCGGTGCCGGGACCCGCTTCGGGGAGACGCCCAAGCAGCTCGCCACGTTCGGCGGCCGGCCCCTGCTGCAGTGGGCGGTCGACGCGCAGACGGGCGTCGACCCGGATGTGGTTGCGCCGATCGTCGTCGTGCTCGGATCCCACGCCGAGGAGATCCGCGCCCAGATCGACTTCGGACGGGCGCAGGTCGTCATCTGCGCCGAGTGGGCGGTTGGCCAGTCGGCGTCGCTCCGGGAGGGGTTGCGGTCGGTCCACGACGCCGAGCGGGTCGTGGTCACGCTGGGCGACGCCCCGCTGGTCACCAGCGATCTGATCAGGCGGTTCGCGCAGGAGCCCGGACCGGGCCCGCTGCGGGCCGTCTACGACGGGCGACCGGGCCACCCGGTCGCGCTCGGCCGTGAGCAGATCACGACGCTGCTGCGTGAGGACGGCCAGCGGGACGAGGGCGCCCGGGCGCTGCTCCGCGGAGCGAGAACGATCGAGGCGGGACACCTATGCTGCGGTCGCGACGTCGACACACCAGAGGACCTTGAGGAGGTTCGGGATGAAGCTAGAGCAATCATTTGAGGTCGCCGCTCCACTCGAGCGGGTGTGGGAGGCGTTGATCGACGTCGAGCGTGTGGCGCCGTGCCTGCCCGGCGCGGCGGTGACCGGCAAGAATGAGGACGGCTCCTACAACGGGGAGTTCAAGGTCAAGATCGGCCCGACGTCGGCCGCCTACAGCGGCAAGCTGAACATGGAGAACGTCGACGCCACGGCCCACTCCGCGACCATGCAGGCCTCGGGCACCGACCGCCGCGGCCAGGGCGGCGCGAAGGCGACGATCGTCTCCTCGGTCGCCGCGGACGCCAACGGTCAGACCCGGGTCGACGTCTCGACCGACTACCACATCACCGGCCGTCTGGCCCGGTTCGGCCGCGGCGGGATGATTGAGGAGATCTCCAATCGGCTGCTCGGCGACTTCGCGAAGAACCTGCAGGCGATGCTCGCCGGCGGCGAGGCTGAGCCGACGGCGGCGCAGACCCCGCCCGCGGAGGCGCCCCCGACCGAGGCCAGCGCCGCGCAGGCGCTGGCGAGCGAGGATGCGCCGGCCGACGCGGCAGAGCAGCCGGCCGAGCCGTCGCCCGCGGAGGCCCCGGACGCGGCGATCGAGGGCGCGACCCCGGTCGCGCCGGCTGACGAGCAACCGGCCGCTCCCGCCGGTGGTGAACCCGTCGCGCCGGCGGCCGAGGAGCCCGTCGCGCCGCCTCCGCCGGGACCTTCGACGCCGCCCCCGCCGCCCCCGCCCCCGAGTGCGGCACCCGAGACAGAGCCGATCTCGGCCGTCTCGCTGGTCGGATCGGTCGCGCTCAAGCGCGCCAAGGAGAACCCCGCTCCGCTGGCCGCGCTGGTGATCGGCTTCCTGGCCGCGTTGCGCCTGCTGCGCCGCCGCTCGTGACCCGAGCGGCCGGCTGCTGACGCGAGCGGCGCGGCTCAGCCGCGCCCGTGCGCCTGCTCGAAGGACGCGGCCGGGAGCGCTGCGACGATCCCCGACGGGTTGATCTGGGGGTGGGTGCGGTAGTAGTGCGCTCTGATCTCGTCGAAGCTCACCGTCTCCGCGACGCCGGGCCACTGGTAGAGGTCACGCGCGTACGGCCAGAGGTACTCGTACTCGGTGAGCTTGCGGATCGAGCACTTGAAGTGGATCTGGTAGACGGCGTCGAAGCGCACGAGCGTCGTGAACAGCCGCCAGTCGGTCTCCACGGGCGTCTCGCCGAACAGGAAGCGGCGGTCGGCGAGGCGCAGGTCGAGCCGGTCCAGCGCCTGGAACAGCGAGCGCACCTCGCGGTCATAGACCTCCTGGCGTCTCGCGAACCCGGTCTTGTAGACCGCGTTGTTGACGTTGTCGTAGATCTCCTCGCCGAGGACATCGATCTGCTCGCGCAGAGCCTCGGGGTAGAGATCCACCGGGTGGCGGGCGAGCGGGGCGAAAACCGTCTCCTGCATCCGCAGGATGTCCTTGGACTCGTTGTTGACGATCGTGCCGGACTCCTTGTCCCAGAGCACCGGAACGCTCACCCGTGCCTCGAAGGCGGCGTCCGTCGCGGAATACGCCTCGGCGAGCAGATGGAAGCCGTTGATCGGGTCGACGTACTCGCCGCCGGTGAACTCCCAGCCGCGCTCATCGCGGATCGGATCGACGTACGAGACGCCGATCACGTCCTCCAAGCCCATCAGCGCCCGTCCGATGAGCGTGCGGTGCGCCCACGGGCAGGCGCGGCAGACGTACAGGTGGTAGCGGCCGGCCTGTACCGGGAACCGGGCCGAGGCGTCGCCTGAGACGAACTCTCGAAACCGGCTCTCCTCACGACGGAACGAGCCGTCGTCTGCGCTCTCGCGCCCGAGCGTGAAGGTGCCGGAGGAGGAACTCATCGACACCTCCCAGGGTAGTCCCCGGTCATCGGGAGCGGCGCCGTGTCGGATCGGGCTCTAGGTCGCCATGCTTACTGCACGGCTGGGCGTGGCGCTGACCGCTGTGTATGGTGCCTCGCCGAATGGGAGAGCCGGTGCCCGGGGACCAACGGGAAGAGCGCACGATGCGCGAGGTGCTGTCGCTGCCCGGCTATTGGCGGCTGGCGTCGGCCGCTGCGCTCAACGAGCTGTGCTGGTTCGTCGGCACGATCGCGTTGTCCGTGCTCGTGTACCGCAGGACCGGCTCGGTACTCGGCTCTTCCGGGTTCTTCCTCTGCTCCCAGGCGGCCCCGGCGTTTCTGGGTCCGCCGCTCGTCGGCTGGGTCGACCGAAGGTCCCCGCGCGTGTTGCTTCCGGTGCTCTACGCCGTCGAGGCGCTGCTCTATGCGCTCCTGGCCTGGCTGACCACCCGCTTCGTGCTCGCTCCGATCCTCGTCATCGTCGTGGCCGACGGCGTGATCGCGCTGGCCGCGCGCTCGATCGCCACCGCCGCCCGGACCGAGCTTCTCAAGCCCGCCGGCCTCATCCGGGAGGGTGGAGCGGTGGCGAGCATCTCGTTCTCAGCCGCCTACCTCGCCGGCCCGCTGATCGGCGGCTTCGTCACCGCGCTCGGGGGGACGATGGCGGCGCTGTTGCTCAACTGCGGGGTGTTCTCGCTGATGGTGGTGGCTCTGCTCTCGCACTCCATCCCGTCGCGCACGGTCCATGAGGGACCGGACCGGCGCCGGCTTCGCGCGGCGCTGCTCCATATCCGCCACAGCCCACCCGTGTTCACGCTCCTGACGATGAAGACCCTCATCTACATCTGCCTGTCGATCCCGACGCCGTTGGAGGTCGTCTACACCGTGCACACGCTGCACGCGGGGTCGTCGGGCTACGGCATCCTGCTCGCGGTCTGGGGCGGCGCGGCGCTGGTGGGCAGCGTCATCTACGCGCGGCTGCGCAACCGCAACCCAAACGTCATCCTCGGCGTCTCGGTCGTCCTCGGAGCGGCCGGGTTTGCGGAGCTGGCGGTCGCGCCGACGCTCGCCGTCGCCCTCATCGGGGGTGTGCTCGGCGGTCTGTGCACCGGGCTGTTGACGGTCATCTTCGGCGTGCAGTTCCAGGAGATCGTCCCGCAGTCCTGGATGGCGCTGGCGAGCAGCGTCAATGAGTCGCTGCTTCTGCTCGCACCCGGAATCGGAATCGCGCTGGGCGGATTGATCGCCTCGCTGGTGTCGGTGCGCTTCGCGTTCGGGGTGAGCGCGGTGGCGAGTGTCATCGTCGCGGCGTTCGGCCTGGCGGCGCTCGTGTCCGTGCAGGCGGCCGAGCGCCGAGCGGCCCTGGAAGAGCCCGGCGACCCCGCGCAGCCCGCTGCTGAGCTCGATCGCGCGCAGGCGGGCTTTCGCTCGCACACCCCGGCCTGACAGACTGCTGGTCGTTGCGACGCGCCTGCATCGATATCGGCTCCAACACGACCCGTCTGCTCGTCGCCGAGATGAGTGACGCCGGCCTCACCCCGATCCACGAGGACCGGGTGTTCACCCGGATCGGTGCCTCGCTGACCGATGAGGGCACGATCCCGGCCAGCAAGCGCATGGAGGTGATCGAGGTCGTCTCCACACAGCTCGAGGCAGCGCGGGCGCTCGGAGCCGCCCAGATCCGAGGAGTGGCCACCGCCGCCATCCGCGGGGCGTCCGACGGCGCGGAGTTCGTGCGGGCGCTGACCGAACGCACCGGGCTCGAGTTGGTGGTGCTCTCCGACGAGGAGGAGGCGCGGCTGGCGTTCCAGGGCGCCGCCGGCACATTCGCCGGCACGGCACCGGAGCCGCTCGGCGTGCTCGACGTCGGGGGTGGCTCGTCCGAGGTCGTGGTGGGCCGCGCCCCGGACCGAATCGAGTGGTGGCGTTCGATGCCGATCGGCTCCGGTTCGATCGCGCGCGGCCACCTGCGCAGCGACCCGCCGACCGAGTCCGAACTGGACGCCGCGCGGTCCGCGGTCGCCGCTGCGCTCGACACGCTCGATCCGCCACCGGTCGCGGGCGCGGTGGCCGTCGGCGGCAGTGCCACCTCGCTCGGCCGGGTCGCCGGGCCGAACCTCGACGGTTCCTCCCTGGCGCGGTCGCTGACGCTGCTCACCGCCGAGCCGGCCGCCGTGACCGCCGCCCGGCACGGCCTGGACGCCGAGCGGGTCCGCCTGCTGCCCGCGGGAATCCTCATCCTGCAGGCGCTGGGCGAGCGTCTCGGCACCACCGTGATGGTCGGCCGCGGCGGCGTCCGCGAGGGCGTGCTGCTGGAGGCTCACGTCGCGTGACCCCGACCGATCCTCCGATCCCGCCCCGCGAGGCGCTCGCCGACGTCCACATCCGCGCTCCGACGCGCGGCAATCGCCGCCTGGAGAAACTGCTGGAGGCGGTCAACTCCGACACCCAACTGAAGGCGTGGTGGCACGTCTCCGCGGTCAACGCCACGCGGCGCCTGGGCATGAGCGATCACTCGTGGGTCCACATCCAGATCGTGCTCAATATCGGGCTGCGACTGGCACGGCTGCTGTTCCGCCGGGACGTCGTCCCGAGCGTCGTCAAGGATTTCGCCATGACCGAGCGCGACGCCGAGGTGGTGATCGCCGCCGGCTGTCTCATGCACTGCGTCGGCATGTCGATCCATCGTCGTGACCACGAGCGCTACAGCCTGTTCCTCACCGCCGACAAGCTCGGCGCACTGCTCTCGGAGATCTACGAGGAGCCCGAGCGCTCGATCATCGTCGCGGAGTCGCTGCACGCGATCATCGGCCATCGCTCCGACGGCGCGCCGTTCACCGTCGAGGCCGGGATCGTGCGGGTCGCCGACGCGCTCGACATGGCCCGGGGCCGGACGCGCATCCCGTTCGAGGCCGGCCAGCACAACATTCACTCGATCTCCGCGTACGCGATCGAGGAGGTCCAGATCGTTCCGGGCGAGGACCGGCCCGTCCGAGTCGAGATCGCCATGTCGAACAGCGCCGGGATCTTCCAGGTCGATGAGTTGCTGGCCGAGAAGCTGCGCGGCTCGGGCCTGGAGGACTACATCGAGGTGATCGCGCGGATCGAGGCGGAGACGGAACCCCGCCTCCTCGAGGTTTTCAAGATCTAGTCGAGATCCCGACGGGGGTCTGCCTACCAGCCGCCGCGCCACTCGGCGCTGGTGGCGCGCGCCTTCTCGGCGTCGTACCGGGCGTGCTTGCGCTTGTCCAGGTACCACTGGATCGTCGAGAAGAGAATGATGATCACCGGGAAGAAGGCGATGCAGATGAACATCATGTTCGTGATGATCGGGTCGGTCGTCTCGCCGTACCAGCCCTGGCCGCCGTGGTCACGGACGCCGGCAAAGGCGCTCGGCGCGAAGGTGAGCGCGATCACCGAGAAGGTGGTCAGCGCAGCGAGAAATCGGGTTCGACGCATCGGCGCACACAGTACCTGATCGCCCGGCGACGGCGAGTCAGCCGGCGGACCGGTCGAGCGACGCGATCGCTGCCAGCAGGGCGGGGTTGTAGATCTCCGCGCGGGCGGTGACCTCCAGGTGATCGAGCGCGACCTCGAAGAGCCGCTCGGGTGTCACGCGGCAGGCGGCGGCGAGCTCGCGCTGCTTGACGGGGGAGACCGCCGCGTCGCGCGCCATGAGCACCATCGCCGCGGGGACGTCGACCGATCCCAGCCACGGGCGCGAGTCAAACCGGCCGAGCTCTCGTCCCGCCTCGGCGACGTCGCGAGCCTCGTGACGCATCAGCTCGCCGATCGTCCACGCCCCCAGCTCGCCGTCGAGCACCAACCCGTTGCGGCGGAATCCAGCCCGGTAGAAGGTGCGCGGCATGAGGCCGACCGCGACGCCGAGAACGCCCATCCAACGCCACACCTTGACCGTCTCGGGGTCCTGGAAGTGCTGGCAGGTGCCGCTCAGCACGAGCCCGGAGACGGCGTCCCGATGGTCGCGGGCGAGCAGCTGTGCGATCGTTCCACCGAGCGAGTAGCCGACGGCGACGACCGGCGTGACCCCGAGGGCCCGGATCACGGCGGCCGCGTCCGCCGCGCAGTCCGTGAGGCGGAACGGGGCCGGCGCGCGCAGACCGCGGCCGTGACCCCGGTGGTCGATCGCGATCACCCGGTGCCCGGCGTCGGCGAGGGCGCCATAGGCGGTGTGCCAGTTGAGGTCGGCGGAGACCACCCAGCCGTGGAGCAGGAGCACCGGCGGCTTGTCGTCGGCTGGCGGGCGGGCCAGCGCCGTGTCGCGGACGAAGAACTCGCCGCGGCCGGGGACCGAGACGGTCCGGGCCGGCGGCATCTCGGACGGCGGGACCGGAGGGGCGGGCGCGGTGCGGGGCATCCGGCGAGGCTACTCGGGAGCTACCTACCATGAGGGCGACTCCCATGGCCGTCGTCATCGCATCAGATCTCGCCAAGGACATCGCGGGCGAACCGCTCCTGCGCGGCGTTTCGTTCAAGCTCGAGCGCCGTGACCGGATGACCCTGTCCGGACGCAACGGCGCGGGCAAGACGACGCTGCTGCGAATGCTCGCCGGCGAGGCGTCCGTCGACGGCGGTGAGCTCGTGTTCGCCAAGGGCGTCAAGGTCGCGCTCCACGACCAGCGCCCGCCACGGGAACGCTCGATCTCGCTGCGCGACTACATCCTCTCCGGCGCCACCGAGCTCGTCGAGCTCGAGCAGGAGCTCGGGGCGCTCGAACAGCGGATGGCCGACGGCGACTACGAGGAGGCGACGCTCTCCCGCTACGCCGCGGCGCAGGCCAGGTTGGAGACCGCCGGGGGGTATGACTGGCGCGACCGCGCGCTCGACACGCTGCGCGGGCTGGGCTTTCGCGAGCGGGCCGACCTCGACCGCTCGCTGGACACCTTCTCCGGCGGCGAGCTCACACGCGCGTCTCTGGGACGCGCGCTGGCGGGCCGGCCGGATCTGCTGCTGCTCGACGAGCCCACCAATCACCTCGACATCGAGTCGCTCGAGTGGCTCGAGGCCCATCTGATCGCGCTCGACGCCGCGGTCGTGCTCGTCGCCCACGACCGCTGGTTCCTGGAGTCGGTCGGCACCTCGGTGCTGGAGCTGGAAGCCGGCCGCAGCCGGTTCTTCTCGGGCACCTGGCACAGCTGGCGTAAGGAGAAGGCCTCCCGGGAGCTGGCCCTCGGCCGCGCGATCGAGCGCCAGCAGGCCGAGATCGAGCGCCTCGAGCGGTTCGTCACCCGGTTCCGGGCCGGGACCCGCGCGCGTCAGGCCCAGGCGAGACAGAAGCGCCTGGACAGGATCGACCGGATCACCCGCGACCCGAAGGACGGGGCGGCACTGGAATTCGCCTTCAAGGCGCCCTCGCGGACCGGCCGGGTCGTGCTGGAGCTGGAGGATGCCTCGCTGCAGGCCGGCGACAAGAGGCTGCTCGACGACTTTGAGATGTGGCTGGAGCGCGGCGAGCACGTGTCGCTGGTCGGGATGAACGGGACCGGAAAGACCACCTTGATCGAGACGCTCGCGGGTCGTCGCGAGCTGGCCACCGGGAAGCTCCGGGTCGGCCACAACGTGCAGATCGGCTACCTCTCCCAGCACGCCGAGGAGCTCGAAAATACGGGCCCACCCACCCGCACCGTGCTGGAGGCAGCGCAGCGGCTCACCGGCCTGAAGCCGGGGGAGACCCGGGCGCTGCTCGGGCGCTTCCTGTTCAGCGGGGAGGACGCCGAGAAGCCGCTGGAGACGCTGTCGGGCGGTGAGCGACGGCGGCTGTCGCTGGCGGTGCTCGTCCACTCCGGGGCCAACTTCCTGATCCTCGACGAGCCGACCAACCACCTTGATCTGGAGAGCCGCGAGGCACTGGAGGCGGCGCTGGCCGCGTTCCCCGGCTCGCTGCTGCTCGTCTCCCACGATCGCGCGCTGCTCGACGCCGTCGGCTCTCGCACGATCGAGCTGCACGGCCGTGAGCTGCACTCCTACGTCGGCGGCTGGCCGGAGTATCTGCGCGTGCGCGCCGAGCGCGCCGCCAAGCCGCCGGCGCCGAAGCAGGCAACCGCGGGCAAGTCCAAGGCCAAGGCGACCGCCACGCCGACATCCGCCGCGCCGAAGCCCAAGTCCTCGGGGGGGAAGGGGAACGCGGCGAGCGCCAAGCGGTTGGAGGAGCAGATCGAGTCGGCCGAGGCCGCGCTGGCGGCCGTCGAGGACGAGCTCGCCGACCCCGCGGCGTGGGCCACGCCCGATGCGACGGCCCGCTCGACCGCGCGCCACGAGGAGGCCAAGCAGCGCGTCGCCGAGCTCTACGAGCGCTACGAGACCGTCGCCGGCTGAGATCGGGTGGGGTTGCCGTCCGCGCGGCGTACTCTTGAGACATGAGCCTGAAGGACGCGCGCAACATCGTGATCGTGCTCGCGCTCGCCGCGATCGTGGACATCGTGCCCGGCGGCGGCACCGCCGCGGACGTGGTCGTCACCGCCGTCTCGCTGACCTTCCTGGCGGCGCTGGCCTGGGTGGCGTCGCTGTCCTACCGCGAGCATCGCAACACGCTGTACTCGCTGGGTGACCGGCGGCGCACGTTGCTGTACGTCGCGGTCGGAGTGCTCGCGGTGACGCTCACCGCGACCGGCCGCCTGTGGCAGACCCCGGCCGGCTCGGTGGCGTGGCTGGTGCTGATCGCGGGCGGGATCTACGCGGGCATCTGGGTGCTGGTGTCGGCGCGCCGCTACTAGCGCATGTCCCTGTTCTCAGCCGACCGTCGTCGCGATCTCCCCGACGAGCCCGGCGTCTACCTGTTCCGCGACGCCAAGGGCAAGGTCATCTACGTCGGCAAGGCGAAGTCGATCAAGAAGCGCGTCGCCTCGCACTTCTCCAACCCGAGCACCCGCGCCGGTCGGGAGATCCTCGAGATGATCGACCAGATCGAGGCGCTCGTCGTCCACACCGAGTCAGAGGCGCTGCTGGTGGAGCAGAACTTCATCAAGCAGTACCGCCCGCGCCTGAACATCCGGCTGCGCGACGACAAGTCCTATCCGTACATCGCGATCTCGCTCGACGAGGAGTTTCCCCGCGTGTACTTCACACGCGAGCGCCATCGCCGGGACCGCGCGTACTTCGGGCCGTACTCCAACGCCAAGCGCGTCCGGGCCACGCTCGAGGTGCTCGGGAAGGTGTTCATGTTCCGCTCCTGCGACGGGCCGACCCCCGGCCGGCGCAGCGGTTCGCCGTGCCTGGACTACTACATCAAGCGCTGCGAGGCGCCGTGCGTGGGTTACGTCGATCGCGAGGGGTACCGGAGGGCGATCGACGGCGTGATCGCCTTCCTGTCCGGCCGCTACAAGGAGATCGAGCATCGGCTCGACGAGGAGATGCGGCTCGCCGCCGCTGAGCAGCGGTTTGAGGACGCCGCACGCGAGCGCAACCGCCTGCGGGCGATCCGCTCGCTGCTGGAGCGCCAGCGCGTCGCCAACGAGGGGGCGGGGTCGTTCGACGCGATCGCGGTCGCGGAGGGCGATGGGGAGGCCAACGCCCAGGTCTTCCAGGTCCGCGACGGCGTGCTCTCCGACCGCCAGAGCTTCTACCTGGACAACGCCACCGACAGCTCGATCGCGGAGATCGCCGAGGCGTTCATCCTGCAGTACTACGCGAGCGCGATGTCCGTTCCGCCCATGATCGTCGTGCAGCGCGAGCTCACCGATGTCGGGCCGTTGCAGGACGCGCTCACCGCACGCCGTGACGCACGCGTCGAGGTGCGGGCCGCCGAGCGGGGCGACAAGCGCCGGATCCTCGAGCTCGCCGAGCGCAACGCGCGGCTGGCCATCGATCAGGAGAAGCTGCGCTCCGAGCGCCGCCGCCAGCAGCGAGTCGAGGCGCTCGACGGGTTGCAGCAGGCGCTCGGCCTGGACGCGATTCCGCTGCGGATCGAGTGCTTCGACATCTCGACGCTGATGGGCACCAACACGGTCGCCTCGATGGTCGTGTTCGAGGGCGGAGCGCCGAAGAAGTCCGACTACCGGCGCTTCCGGGTGCGAACGGTCGGCGACGGGTCGGATGACGACTATGGACCCGACGACTTCGCGTCGATGGAGGAGATCCTCGGGCGTCGCGTCGCCCGTTGGGAGAGCCAGCGCGACCTCTCGCCACACGACAAGGACTACGACCCGAGCTTCGCGGCGCTGCCGAACCTGATCGTGATCGACGGCGGCAAGGGTCAGCTCGCGGCCGGCATGCGGGTGCTGACGCCATTCACCGACCGAGGGGTGACCGTCGTCTCGCTCGCCAAGCGGATCGAGGAGGTGTTCTTCCCGGGGCGCTCGGAGCCGCTCGTGCTCGCCCACGACACGCCTGAGCTGCAGTTGCTCCAGCGCGTCCGAGACGAGGCCCACCGCTTCGCCATCACCCACCACCGGATCCGCCGCGACCGGGCGATGACCGCGTCGGTGCTCGATGAGCTGCCGGGAGTGGGGCCGGCGCGCAAGCGAGCGCTGCTCGCCCATTTCGGCTCGCCCGACGCGATCCTCTCCGCGTCTCGTGAAGAACTCGAGGCGGTTCCCGGCGTTCCCGGCAAGCTCGCCCGCGACATGTATCGCGAGCTGCACAAGTCCGGGGTGTAGGCGAGGCAACCTTTCAGGGGCGAGCAGGCCTTTGTGAGGACATGACCATTCGATCGGCCGTCACCGGCCACGCCGACCGCCGCCGGGCGGAGTTCGATCAGTTCGTCGAGGACAGCTCGACCGGGCTGCTGCGCACCGGGTACCTCATCGTCTGGGATCTGGCCGAGGCGGAGGATCTCGTCCAGGAGTGCCTGCTCGCCGTCGCACGACGGTGGCCCCGCGTGCGGCGCATGGAGCATCCATACGCCTACGCCCGTCGCATCCTCGTCAACCTCGCGCTGCGGGGCGGGCCGGCGCGCTCGCGCCGCCAGGAGGAGCTCAGGGAGGCCGGGGTCGAGCGGGAGCCATCGGATGACGAGGCGGCACGCGAGCTCGAGGACGTCGGCGTCCGCGCCGAGCTGCTCGTCGCGCTCGGACGGCTGCCGCCGAGACAGCGCGCCGTGCTCGTCCTGCGCTACCTGGAGGACCTCTCCGAGGCCCAGGTCGCCGAGGCACTCGGCTGCTCGGTCGGAACCGTCAAGAGCTCGGCATCGCGCGGCCTCACCCGGCTGCAGGACGAGCTCGCATTAGATCGATCGCTTATCGCGAAGGAGTCTTCATGAACGACATGCTCGAAACCGAGCTGCGCGAGGCGCTCACCGCCCGCGCCGACGAGGTCCCGGCCTCCGCCGTGCGGCGGGTGCGCGGCCGGGACTACCGCCCCCGCACGCGGGATCTGCGGCCGCCTGTCGCCGGAGGTGCGCTCGCCTGTGCCGCCGCCGCCGGCGGCTTGGCCGTGGCGCTGGGGCTGAGCCACCCCTCACCGGCGTTCGCGGGATGGAGCGCGCACCCGACGAGCGCCAAGCCCGACCAGGTGTCCGCTGCCGGCTCGTCATGCCTGGCGAAGCTCCAGGCGATATCGGGCTCGGGCGCCGATCGCGCGGTGAGTGCGAAGTCCGGAAAGCCGCTGCTGCCGCCGCTCAGCTCGATGTCCCAGGTGCTCTCCGACATCCGGGGACCGTTCACATTCCTCGTCTACGCGAACTCCGACGGGAGTGCGAACGCTGCCTGCTTCGAGGCTCCCGGGTTCACGTCAGCGTCTGAGATGCGCGCCGCAGGACCGGTGACCCCGGTGGCGGCGGACGGTGTGAGCGTCGTGCGTCAGAGCCAGGCCATGAGTCAGGGGAACGGCTACACGTTCATCGAGGGCCAGGCCGGTTCCGGTGTCTCGCAGGTGACGCTCAACCTCACGGACGGAAGCACCGTCCAGGCAACGACCGAGAACGGCTGGTTCGCGGCCTGGTGGCCCGGAAGCGTGGGGGCGACCACCGCGACGCTGACCACCTCGAGCGGGACGACGACGGCGACGCTGCCGACGCCCGATCTGCCGAGCTGCCCACCGTCGCCGCCTGGCGACCAGCAGTCGACGTGCGCGTCCTCGAGCGCCTCGGGGTCCCGCGGGCCCACCGTCGGCATGCAGAGCGGCGGCGGCACGACGGCTGGTTCGATGGTGCCGATGAGCGCCGGACATTTGTCGTTGCGCACGCCCGCCGCATCGCACCACGCCTCGCGTCGGTAGCCGCACAGGGTCCTGATCCGGACGCCCGCCGAGCGTGGCTCGGCGGGCGTCCGGCGCGACCCTAAGCTGTACCTGAATGGAGACCGCGACCGCGCTCAACGACCTCGTCGTCATCACCGGGTACTCGGGAGCGGGGAAATCGACCGCGATGGCCGTGTTCGAGGACGAGGGCTACTTCTGCGTCGACAACCTGCCGTCGGAGATGATCAGCTCGCTCGTCGACCTGTTCATGCACTCCGGGTCGAAGGTCGAACGTGCCGCGGTCGTCTCCGATGCGCGCAGCGGCAGCTACTTCGACGGCCTGGCGGCAATGCTCGACGGTCTGCGCGACCGTGGTCTGCGCTACCGGATCCTGTTTCTGGAGGCCGATGAGGCGACGCTCATCACCCGCTACAAGGAGACGCGGCGTCGCCATCCGCTCGCGCCTCACGGCTCGGTCGCCGAGGGGATCGCCCGCGAGCGAGAGCTGCTCGCGCCGATGCGGGCGCGCGCCGACGTCGTGCTCGATACCGGGGCGATGTCAGCGGCGACGCTTCGCCGCCGGATCACCGAGGATCTGCTGCCGAGCAAGACCCCCGGCCACCTGTCCGTCACCTTCCAGAGCCTCGGCTTCAAGTACGGCGCCAGCCGCGACGCCGATCTCCTGTTCGACGTGCGCTTTCTGCCCAATCCCCACTACGAGCCCGAGCTGCGTCCGCTGACCGGTCGTGACCCGGAGGTCGTCGCCTACGTCGACCGCGAGGGCGCCCTGGAGCAGTTCTATTCTCACCTGCTGCCGCTGCTCGACTACCTGCTGCCGCAGTACCTGGCCGAGGGCAAGGCCCATCTGATGGTCGGGATCGCGTGCACGGGCGGCCGGCACCGCTCGGTGGCGATCGCGGAGCACCTCGCGGCGCGTTATCGCGACGATGACGCCTACGAGGTCGATGTCTCCCACCGCGACGTGATGCGGGCCCCGTGATCGACCACGTTGGCTTCGAGGTCTCAGACCTCGCTCGCACGACGCACTTCTATGACCCGGTGTTCCACGCGCTCGGCGCGCGGCGGATGCACGATGCCGAGCACGCCGTCGCCTATGGCATCAACGGGCCGGTCGTCTGGTTCGTCGTCCGCGGGCTCGGCCCGGGCCCGGCCTACGGCCACGTGGCGCTGCAGGCGAGCGGCAAGGCCGCGGTCGACGCGGCGTACGCCGAGGGCCTGGCCCACGGCGGCTCCGACCGCGGCGCCCCCGGGCAGCGACCCCAGTACGGGCGCCGCTACTACGCGGCGTACCTCGCCGATCCGGACGGGTTGCGCGTCGAGATCGTGTCGCGGCGCTGAGCAGAGTTGCATACGTTTTCGTGCATACGTTTGCACGGTGTCGCTGAGGGGTATCAGCGGCTGCGATGCCGGGTCGGGAGCCCGGCCGCGACGAAGGAGAGAGGCGATGTCAGGCAGGCTGATCCGGGCCCTGGCGACCGCGTTCACGGCGGTCTGCGTGCTGTGCTCCGCGACCGGTGGGGCCTCGGCGGCGACCGGGCCGCCGGTGCTCACCGGTCACTGGACGTTCGATGAGGGGTCCGGGACGACCGCCGCCGACAGCGTCACCCCGGGCGAGCCGCTGACGCTCGAGAACGGCGCCGGCTGGGCGACGGGCACCGTCGGGCCATACGCGCTGTCACTCGACGGCACCGCCCAGCAGTACGCGCAGACGGCCGACCCGGTGATCGACACCGCGCAGAGCTTCACCGTCTCCGCTTGGGTGTACCTGGACAACACGAACGGCTACCAGACGTTCGTCAGCCAGGACGGCGTCGCATCCGCCGATCAGACCGGATCGGACATCAGCGCCTTCTTCCTGCAGTTGCGCGCCGACACCCATCAGTTCGCGTTCACGCTGCCCAACTACGACTCGACGGCCGCCGGCTCGGTGATCGCCACCGACTCGACCGTCATCCCGCAGCCCGACGAGTGGTACCTGCTCACCGGGGTCTACAACGCCCAGGCACGCACAGCGTCCCTGTACGTCAACGGCAAGCTCGCGCAGACGGTGCACCGTGTTCCGCACTGGTCGGCGACCGGTCCGCTCGCCGTCGGACGCTCGCTGTTCAACAGCGACACCGACTTCGTCTCGGGCCGGGTCGACGACGTGCGCACCTACGCGGGCGTGCTGGGCCACGAGGCGATTGCGGCCCTCGCCGGCCCGGGCCAGCTGTCGGTCGACGCCTCCCAGGCCGGGCCTCAGACGAACCCCACCCAGTTCGGAGAGTTCCTGGAGGACATCAACTACTCGACCGATGGCGGGCTCTATGCGGAGCTGATCCGCAACCGCGACCTGAAGGAGAGCGCAAGCTCGCCCACCGGCTACTCCGTGGTCGGGACCACGGGCGCGACGATCGCGCTCAGCCAGAGCCACCCGCTCACCCGCGCGAACCCCGTGAGCGTTGAGCTCAGCGTGCCATCGGGCGCCGCGAGCGGTCGCGTGGGGGTGGCCAACACTGGTTGGTGGGGAATTCCCGTCCGACCCTCGACGAGCTACCAGGTGTCGCTCTACGTCCGCGGCAACGGGGCTGCGACCGGTGCGCCGCTCACCGTCGACCTGGAGAGCAGGTCAGGTCACGTCTGGGCGTCGGCGACGCTCGCTGCGCCCACCCGCTCGTGGACGAGGGAGACTGCCACGCTCACCACTTCCGCGAGCATCCCGAGCACGCTCACCAACCGTTTCGTGGTGAGTACCCCGGCGCGGACCGCCGCGGGCGGCACGGACTGGTTTACGTTCATGTCGCTGTTCCCGCCCACCTACGACGATCAGGCCAACGGGTTCCGGATCGATCTGATGCAGAAGCTGGCGGCGCTGCATCCCGGCTATCTGCGGATCCCCGGAGGCAACTATCTGGAGGGCGACACGATCGACACGCGCTTCAACTGGCAGACGACGGTGGGTCCGCTGATCGACCGGCCGGGCCACTTCAACAGCGCCTGGGGCTACTGGTCCCAGGACGGGATGGGGCTGCTCGAGTTCCTCGAGCTCGCCGAGGAGCTGCACGCCCAGCCGGTGCTGGCAGTGTGGGCGGGCTACACGCTCGACGGCACGGTCGTCGCGCAGGACCAGCTTGCGCCCTACGTGAACTCGGCCGTCGACGAGCTCCAGTTCGCCAACGGACCCACCACGAGCTACTGGGGTCACCAGCGCGCCCTCGACGGCCACCCGGCGCCATTCAACGTGCAGATGGTGGAGATCGGCAACGAGGACTTCTTCGACACGAGCGGCAGCTACAACGCCTACCGCTATCCGATGTTCTACGACGCTCTCCACGCCGCGGACCGTCGCTGAAGTTCATCGCGACCGAACCGGTGACGAGCCGGCCCGCGTATGCGGTCGACGACCACTACTACAACGACGACCCCTCCTACTTCGCCCAGAACGCGCACCTGTTCGACTCGATGAGCCGCAGCGGGCCGAAGATCATCGTCGGCGAGTACGCGACGACGAATACGAGCCCGACCGGCACGCTGGCCGACGCGCTCGGCGAGTCCGCGTTCCTGACCGGAACCGAGCGCAATGCCGATCTGGTGATCGGTGCCTCGTACGCGCCGCTGCTGGTCAACGTCAACGCGCCGAGTTGGCCGACGAACCTGATCGGCTACAACGCGCTGAACAGCTACGGGTCGCCGTCCTACTACGCCCAGGAGATGCTGGCCGACAACCTCGGCCAACAGGTGATCGCCACCCAGGTGACCGGGGACACCGGAACCCTGTTCCAGGTCGCGACCGAGAGTGCGGGGCACACCTATCTGACCGTCGTCAACGACGGCCCGGCGCCGGCGGCCACCCCGGTCTCCCTCGCAGGTCTCGGAAGCGGCGCCACCGGGGGCACCGCGACGGTCCTGACCGGTAAGCCCGGCGAGCGCAACTCGCTCGCCGATCCGCAGCGGGTCTCGCCGCAGACGAGCGCTCTGCCCGCCTCGCTGGGGACCCAGTTCAGCTACACGTTCCCACGTGAGTCGCTCACCGTGCTCGACCTCACGACCCCGTCCGCGTCGGGGTAGGCGACGGTTTGGCGCCTCCGGGATCCCGCGGCTCGTGAGGTAACGTGTCGCGGGGCCCAGGGGTTCGCTGCGCGCAGCGTCCCCGCCGGCCCTGGAAACTGGCGGGAACAGAAAGAGAGCGTGCATGGCGGTACGGGTGGCAATCAACGGCTTCGGCCGGATCGGCAGGAACGTCTTCCGGGCAGCGCACGAGAGCGGCGCCGACATCGAGTGGCTCGCGCTCAACGACCTGGTCGATCCCAAGACGATCGCCCACCTGCTCAAGTACGACTCGACCTACGGCCCCTTCCGCGGCGAGGTCTCCGCGACCGAGGCGGGCATCGTCGTGGACGGCCACGAGATCCGCGTGCTCGCCGAGCGCGACCCGGCCAACCTGCCGTGGTCCGAGCTCGGCGCCGACGTCGTGATCGAGTCGACGGGCCTGTTCACCGACCGTGAGAACGCCTCCAAGCACCTTGCGGCCGGTGCGAGCAAGGTCGTCATCTCCGCGCCCGCGACCAACCCCGACGCGACCGTCGTGCTCGGAGTCAACTTCGACGAGGTCTACGAGCGCGATGCTCACCAGGTGATCTCGAACGCCTCCTGCACGACCAACTGCCTGGCGCCGGTCGCCAAGGTGCTGCAGGAGACAGTCGGAATCCGGCACGGCCTGATGACGACCATCCACGCGTACACGGCCGATCAGCGGCTCCAGGACATGCCCCACCGGGATCTGCGCCGTGCGCGGGCGGCGGCGATCAACCTGATTCCCGCGTCGACCGGGGCGGCCAAGGCGATCGGCCTGGTCATCCCCGAGCTGAACGGCAAGCTGCACGGCTTCGCGGTCCGCGCTCCGGTGCCGACCGGGTCGGTCGTCGACCTCACGATCGAGGCCGCTCGCGACACCTCGGTCGAGGAGATCAACGGGGCGCTCAAGGCGGCCGCCGACTCCGGCCCGCTGAAGGGGCTGATGCTCTACACCGAGGACCCGATCGTCTCCTCCGACATCGTGAAGAACCCCGCCTCGTCGATCGTCGACTCGGCGCTCACCGCGGTGATGGACGGGACGATGGTCAAGGTCGTCGCCTGGTACGACAACGAGTGGGGCTACTCCAACCGCGTCGTGGACCTGGTGCAGAAGATCTAGTGCGGACGCTCGCGGACCTCGGCGAGCTGCGCGGCCGGCGCGTGCTCGTGCGGGTCGACTTCAACGTGCCTCTGGACCGCACCGGCGATGCGGTGTCGGTCGCCGATGACACCCGGATCAGAGCGGCGATCCCCACGCTCCGGGCGCTGCTCGAACGCGGTGCAGCGCTGATCCTGGTCTCCCATCTCGGCCGTCCCAAGGACCGCGAGCCGGGCCTCTCGCTCGCGCCGGTCGCCGCCAGCCTGTCCGACCTGCTGCAGGCGAGCGTCACGCTGGCGCCCGGCGCGACCGGTGCCGAGGTCCGGCAGATGGCCGAGGCGCTGCGCGAGGGCGACGTGCTGCTGCTGGAGAACATCCGCTACGAGCCGGGTGAGACCAAGAACGACGCCCAGCTCTCGGCGGACCTTGCCGACCTCGCCGAGGTCTATGTCAACGACGCGTTCGGCGCGGCGCATCGCGCGCACGCCTCGACCGAGGGCGCCGCGCGACTGATCGACGACCGCGCGGCGGGCCTGCTGCTCGAGCGGGAGGTCACCGTGCTGCAGGAGCTGCTCAGCTCCCCGGCGCGACCGCTGATCGCGGTGCTCGGCGGCGCCAAGGTATCCGACAAGCTCGGGGTGATCGAGACGTTCCTGGAGCGCGCCGACACGATCCTGATCGGCGGCGCGATGTGCTTCCCGTTCCTGAAGGCCAAGGGCCACACGATCGGTGATTCGCTGTGCGCCGAGGACGACGTCGAGCTTGCCCGCACCCTGCTCCACGACGAGATGTCCGCGCGCGCGACCCTGCAGCTCCCGGCCGACCTGGTGATCGCCGACAGCTTCTCGGCCGACGCGCAGGCCCGTGAGCTCGATGGCATCGAGGTCCCGGAGGGCATGATGGGCCTCGACATCGGCCGGCGGACGGCGGAGGCCTACGCGGCTGAGATCGCCCGCGCGGGTACGGTGTTCTGGAACGGGCCGATGGGCGCGTTCGAGCTGGCGCCGTTCGCGGCCGGGACGCGCGCCGTCGCCGAGGCGGTCGCGGCCGCGCCCGGGGTCACCGTCGTGGGCGGGGGAGACTCCGCCGCCGCGCTCGTGCAGTTCGGCTACGGAGACCGCGTCACCCACCTCTCGACGGGTGGAGGTGCCGCGCTGGAGCTGATCGAGGGGCGGGAGCTGCCCGGGGTGGTCGCGCTCTCATGACCGGCACCTCAGGACGGGTGCCGGTGATCGCCGGCAACTGGAAGATGCACAAGACGATCGCCGAGGCCGAGATGTTCATCGGCGGTCTGCTGCCGCGCGTCTCGACGGCGTCCGGCGTGGAGATCGCCATCTGCCCGCCGTACACGGCGCTCGGCGCGATGGTCGATTCGACCCGCGGCTCGCAGGTGGCGGTCTGGGCCCAGAACATGCATCACGACGACGCCGGCGCCTACACCGGTGAAATCTCGGCGCCGATGCTCGTCGAGCTCGACGTCACCGGGGTGATCCTCGGCCATTCCGAGCGGCGCCAGATGTTCGGCGAGACCGACCGGGCGCTTGCGCTCAAGGTCCCGGCGGCGCTCGCGGCGGACCTGCAGGTGGTGCTCTGTGTCGGCGAGACGGAGGAGGAGCGGGACAACGGCGACACCGAGCGCCGGCTCCGCCACCAGGTTCAGGAGGGGCTCTCGCGGGTCGACGAGGCGCGGCTCGGGGAGATCGTAATCGCCTACGAGCCGATCTGGGCGATCGGCACCGGCAAGGTCGCCACCGCCGAGCAGGCGCAGGAGGCGATCGCGTTCGTGCGGGCGCTGGTCGCCGACCGCAGTCGCGAGCAGGCGAAGCGCACGCGGATTCTCTACGGCGGCTCGGTCAAGCCCGACAACGCGGCCGAGCTGCTGACCTGCCCTGACATCGACGGCGCGCTCGTCGGTGGGGCGTCGCTCGACCCCGAGGCGTTCGCGGCGATCGTCGACGCCGCCTCATCGTGAGCGGCCTGCCCGTCGCACGGGCGGTGCTCGTCGTGCTCGACGGCTGGGGCCTGGCGGAGGATGGTCCGGGCAACGCCGTCTCGCTGGCGCAGACGCCCGTATTCGATGCGCTCTGGGGCCGCTACCCGACGACGACGCTGACCGCCTGCGGCCGTGCGGTCGGCCTGCCCGATGGGCAGATGGGCAACTCCGAGGTCGGTCACCTCAACCTCGGCGCCGGGGCGGTGGTGATGCAGGACCTCACCCGGATCGATGCGGCGGTCGCGGACGGCGAGCTGGCGGGGAATGCGGTGCTCCGTGACGCGTTCGGCGCGGCCGGTCCGGGTGGTCGCGTGCACGTGATCGGCCTGGTCTCCGACGGCGGGGTGCATTCGAGCATGGAGCATCTGCGGGCGCTGATCGGAATGGCTGCCTCGCTGCAGGTGGGGGAGCTCGTGGTGCACGCGTTCACCGACGGGCGCGACACCTCGCCGACCGCGGGCGCCGGATACCTGGAGCAGGTCGAGTCCTGGATGGCCGACGCGGGAGTGGGCCGGATCGGCTCGGTGATTGGCCGCTACTACGCGATGGACCGCGACCGTCGCTGGGACCGCGTCGAGAAGGCCTACCGGTTGCTTGTCCGCGGCGAGGCTGAGCACAGCGCCGAGACGGCGGCCCAGGCATGCCGCGATGCCTACGCGCGCGAGGAGACCGACGAGTTCATCACCGCCACGCGGGTGGGGGAGCAGGATTCGACGATCCGCGCGGGCGACTCCGTGATCGGCCTCAACTTCCGCCCGGACCGGATGCGCGAGATCACGCTCGCGCTGTGTGCCCCGGAGTTCGACGGCTTCGATCGAGGCGACGCGCCGCTGGTCGAGAAGTACACGACGATGACCGAGTACGACGAGAGCTGGTCCTATCCGATCGCCTTTCCGCCCGCCCGGCCCGCCACGACGATCGGCGCCGTGGTGGCCGCCGGCGGCGGCCACCAGCTCCACGTCGCCGAGACGGAGAAGTACCCGCATGTCACGTACTTCTTCAACGGCGGGGAGGAGATCCCGTACGAAGGCGAGGAGCGCGAGCTCGTCGACTCACCGCGCGACGTTCCCACCTACGACCACAAGCCGGAGATGTCGGCGCCCGAGGCTGCGGCGGCATTCGTCTCGACCTGGCAGTCAGGCGATTTCCGCTTCGGGATCATCAACTTCGCCAACGCCGACATGGTCGGCCACACCGGCGTCATCCCGACCGCGGTGAAGGCGGTCGAGACCGTCGACCGGTGTCTCGGCGAGGTGGTGGACGCCGTTGTTGAGAGCGGCGGCGCGCTGTTCATCACCGCCGACCACGGCAACGCCGACCACATGCTGGAGGACGACGGGTCGCCGAACACGGCCCACTCGCTCAATCCGGTGCCGGTGATCGTCACGGTGGACGGCGTGTCGTTGCGCGAGGGTGGCGTGCTGGCCGATGTGGCGCCGACGCTGCTTGAGATGCTCGGGGTGGAGCAGCCGGCTGAGATGACTGGGCGGTCGTTGATCGTCTGACCGCTGGGCGTTGGGGTTCCTCGTGAGGTTCGCGAGGTAGCACGTCGGACACGTGCGCCCCGCACTTGGACTGGTGGGGGTCGTCCGTGGGGCGAGGCGGGCACTCTGGGAACTTCAAGCCGCGTGGCGCGGGTTGAGGTTCCCAGAGTGGACCCGGTCGGGGCGGTCGTGCGAGAAATGTGCACCACCAGGGCCACAGCATCGCGAACCGCGCCCCTTGCGGGCCTCCACCCAGCCGCCGCGGCTCCGAAGAGTCCCATTTGGCCCGTGCTCGGGCACACGGAGTGGGCCCGAGATCACTGCTGATCGCATGACGGGGCGAGGGCTGTCATAGCAGCGCCACCACCGAAACAGGGACCACCAAGCAAACTGTGGGCGCTGCTTGACAGACGGCGAGACTGCATGCCACACCGCGAACGATTGCCCAACAGAAAACTTGACATGGCTAGACTTAGGTTTCATACTGATGGCAGCAGTAGTACCAGCAACCAGCAACCTCGTGAAAGGCAGCAAAATGGCCCTTATCCGTTGGGAGCCGGTCCCGATGAACCGGCTGTTCACCTCTCTGTTCGACACCCCGACCGGGTTCGTCCCGCCGACGCGGCGGTTCGCTCCGGCGACCGACATCGTCGAGTCCGATACCCACTACATCCTGCGCGCCGATCTCCCCGGCGTCGCCGAGGAGGATCTGAGCGTGACGCTCGACGGCGACGTGCTGACGATCTCCGGCAAGCGCGGCTCGCAGTCCGAGCAGCGCCAGGGTGGTTACGTCCGCTACGAGCGCAGCAGCGGCAGCTTCCGCCGCTCGGTCCGGTTGCCCGAGGGCGTCGAGGGCGACGCGATTGAGGCCAACTTCGACCGTGGTGTGCTCGAGGTGACCGTCCCGAAGCCCGAGCGCGTCACTCCGCGCTCGATCGCGATCACCGTCGGCTCTGCGCCCAAGGCGATCGACAGCTCCGAGCCGGCGGCGTCCGGTGACGAGACCGCTCCGGCGCAGGACGGCGCCGAGGCCGGCGAGCCGGCCGCCGCGTAGCACCGCAGCACCGCTGAACTCTCTCCCTCTCCGCCCGGGCCGGCGCGAACGCCGGCCCGGGCGGCCTTGTGTCCGGCGACGACCGGATCCGCCTGCGTGCGGGTAGTAGAGGGCTGATGACCGACCGACTTCAGCTCGTCCGCGACCTCTACACCGCCTGGCGCACTGCCGACCGCGAGCTGATCGAGCGCGTGCTCGCCGACGGGTACACCTTCTCCTCACCGCCGGACCCGAGCCTGGACCGAGCCGGCTACTTCGAACGCTGCTGGCCGGGGGCCGGCACGAGCGCCGTGGCGTTCGAGTTCGTGCGGCTGGTCGAGGTCGGCGAGGAGGTGCTCGTCACCTACATCGCCACTCGCCACGACGGCACGCGCTTCCAGAACACCGAGATCTTCGGGTTCGCGGGGCCGCGTGTGGCACGGACCGAGGTGTACTTCGGCTGGGATCTCGCCTGAGACCCATGTGGTTGGCGGCAGCGCGGTCATCGTGGACCGACCGCATAAGCTCGGGCGGCGATGTTCGAGCTCCGTACCCGCGCCACCGATAGCCGCGCCCGCACCGGCACGTTGCGTCTGGCGCACGGGACGGTCCAGACGCCCGCCTTCGTGCCGCTCGCGACGCGCGGCGCGGTCAAGACGCTCGAACCCCGTGACGTCGAGGCGCTGGGCTACGAGATGGTGCTCGGCAACACGTTTCACCTGCTGCTGTCCCCCGGACCCGAGCGGGTGGCCGCGTTCGGGGGTCTGGGCGAGATGATGCGTTGGCCACGGCCGATCATCACCGACTCCGGCGGCTTCCAGGTGTTCAGCATGGGCCACGGCGGCGTCGCGGACGAGATCAAGGGCCGCAACCGCCCGGGGACCGCCGGCAGTGCGCATGGCGAGACCAACGGGGCGATTCTGGCGATCGAGGAGGAGGGCGTACGGTTTCGCTCCTATCTCGACGGCACCGAGCGGTTCATCGGCCCGGAGACGTCGATGGCGACCCAGGCTGCTCTGCACTCGGACATCGCGCTCGTGCTCGACGAGTGCACCCCGTTCCACGCCGGTCGCGAGTACTGGGCGCGATCGATGGAGCGCACCCACCGCTGGCTGGAGCGCTGCCTGGACTGGCACGAGGCGCACGGTCCCGACGACCAGTTGGTGTACGGGATCGTTCAGGGTGGCACCGACCCGGAGCTGCGGACGATCTCGGTCCAGGCGGTCGCCGACAGCCGTGCCGGCGGGGTGGCGATCGGCGGCTCACTCGGCCAGGACAAGGCGGAGATGCACGCGGTGGTCGACCACACCACGGCCGAGCTCGAACGGCTCACGCCGCAACGGCCGCGGCACCTCCTGGGGATCGGTGACGTCGACGACCTGCTCATGGGCGTCCAGCAGGGGATCGACACGTTCGACTGCGCGATGCCGACCCGGCTGGGCCGCCACGGGGTCGCCGTCGTCCCCGATCCCGCCCGCCGCTGGCGGATGGACCTGTTCAAGGGCCGCTTCCGCGACTCCCAGGAGCCGATCCTGGAGAGCTGCCCCTGCCCGGCCTGCGCGCAGGGGTTCACGCGCGGCTACCTGCATTACCTGCTGCGCGCCCACGAGGTCACCGGGTTGCGGCTGATCACCCAGCACAACCTCTCGTTCATCGCGCGACTGATGGCCGACCTGCGCGCCGGGATCGACGCGGGCACGCTCGCCGACACGGTCGCCGCGGTGCTCGACGGCGCCGCCCCCTCGGGCCTCGCGCTCGCAGCCTGAGCGCCGCCGTCGCCCCGGTGCCCTGGCGCTCAGCGCGTGTTGTCGTGCACCAGCGAGCGCATCTCGCTGATCACCACCTGGGCGTCGTGCCCCGCGATCGAACGCAGGTGCAGCCCCTCGTTCGAATGCGAGCTGCCGATCACGAACGCGACCACGACGAGCACGGCGATGATCCCGACCAGCACGAGCGCCACCATCAGCCGCCTCAGGCCGCTGTGCGAGCGCTCCGGAGCGGTGCCCTGCTCGACGCGGCGGGCCTGCGCGGACTGACGCGGTGCGCGGCCCGCGGGAACCTGCCGGGGCGGCGGCACGCGTCCCCCGCCACGGCCGTGCTCGGCGGTGCGGGGCGGCTCGCTGCGCGCGACGCGGGTGGCGGACGTCGCAGGGCGGGCCAGGCGGGTGACGCTCGTCCCAGCGGGCTGCGGACGCGGCGAGCCGATGCCCTTGACACCATCGCGGAGCTCCGCGGCGAACTGCATCGCCTCTTCTGGCCGATCGCGCTGGTCGATGGCGAGCGCGCCCTGCACCGCGTCGGCGAGCGCGCGAGGCGCCGCGGGCACGAGCTCGTCGAGCGGCAGCGGGCTCTCGCGCTGTTGCTTGAGCGCCAGCTCCGACAGCGAGCTGGCCTCGTAGGGCAGACGCCCGGCGATCAGCTGATAGGTGACGACGCCAAGCGAGTAGAGATCCGCTCGCGGCCCCGCTTCGTCACCGCGCGCCTGCTCGGGTGACAGATACGCCGCGGTTCCGAGCACGGATCCGACCTGGGTGATCGACGACTGGTCGGTCGCCCGCGCGATTCCGAAGTCGGCGAGCTTGACGACATCCTGGTCGGAGACGAGCAGGTTGCCGGGCTTCACGTCGCGGTGCACGACCCCGTTTCGGTGCGCGTAGTCCAGGCCGCGGCACGCCTGGATGATGATCCCGACCGTCTGCTCCACGCCGAGGTGGCCATGGTCGCGCAGGAGCTCGGCACACGAGTTGCCGGCGACGTGCTCCATCACGATGAAGTGCTGGTGGCTGCCCGAGTCGAACCCGAAGTCGAACACCTGCACGATGTTCGGGTGCACGAGCCGCGCTGCCGCGAGTGCCTCGCGCCGGAACCGGGACACGAACGTCGGGTCGTCGGCGAGGTGCTCGGCGAGCAGTTTCACCGCCACGTACCGCTCCAGCCGGCCGTCGAACGCCAGATGCACCGTCGACATCCCGCCGACGCCGAGGCGCCCCTCGATGCGGTAGCGGCCCGCGATTGTCTGCTCGTCGGCCATCACTGCGATCCCTGACCGGTCAGGCCCGCGCCACCACCGCCACCGGACCCGCTCCCGCCGCCGCTTCCGCTGCCCGACGCGGGAGTCGACGGGGTCGTG
>Ga0335075_10000625_pt1 | contig 60878 bp, 43 predicted proteins | sample Lox_Sample_24_FD_206723 | JGI IMG/M metagenome (GOLD analysis project Ga0335075, IMG submission 206723) | Soil microbial communities from Loxahatchee National Wildlife Refuge, Florida, United States - Lox_Sample_2.4 | ecosystem: Environmental > Terrestrial > Soil > Wetlands | place: USA...
CGACAACGCCATCTCCCGAAACGACGCCGAACGCCAACCCACCCCCTGCTTCGACATATGCAGTTCTCCATTCCCTGCAACGCGGGCCCATTTTAGGCTGTCTCACTTTTGGGGGTCACTCCAATACTTCTAAATCAGATGTGCCTTAAACTGTGCCATTCCCTGGGTGCCCAAATGCGTCAAATCAATGTCTTAGGCGACCAGACAAGAGTGCTTCCGTGCGGGCTTATTTTCAAGGTAAGTGCTTGATTCTATAGTCGCGGTCCCTCGCGTTCCGAGCTCCGGTATGCTGATCCGGCATCAGCATCCTCGAAATCCATGTTTGCGCGGTGCCTGCTTTTCTGCCACACCAAGTGTGCGCGAAGTGTGCCTAAGGACCCGGCGCGCGGCATCGCAGATGTCTGCGTGACCGCCTTCTGCCTCCAGGTCAACGCCGATCCCGCAAAGCCCCTTGGATCCGGACTTGCTAGCAGTTGATTGTTGGTTTTAGAGGAGGGTGAGCAAAGCCGCGAAGCAACTATCAAGCAATGCTTGACAGTTCAACAGGAGGCTCAAGGCTGGGCCGGCGCAGCGTTCGGAGTTTGATTCTTCGGAATTCAGACATGTGATGAGGGCATAGCCGCGACTACCTGAAATTCCTGCGCGATCCTTGAAGAAAGTTCCTGCTGGCCGTTCTCCTTTTCCAGCAGCAAACCTACGATGCCAATAGCATGGCATCACCGCCAGCCAATCCCGACAGCACGAGCCACCCGCGGATCCTGCGCCTACCGGAGGTGATGCGGCGGCTCGGCTGCAGCCGGTCGTCCGTTTATCGGCTGACCGACGCCGGCGTCCTCCCGCAGGCGGAGAGCCTCGATGGCTGCCACACAGCGGGATGGTTTGAAGATGTCGTGGACGCCGTCGTCGAATCGCGCCGCCCTGCCGAGAAGAAGCCGGCCATCCAGGTCGCCGTGGGGTCGCCACGCACGATCAAGCCCGATGACCCACCGGAGATAACGGTAAAGGAGTCCACGAGCGCGAGGTGTGCTCAATTTGGACCTCGTAGCTCAGGGATGGATAAGCCTACCAAGCCCGCACAGGACCTTGTGCCGACCACGCTCCGAATTATGGGCAATGTCGTCTACTATCATGTGCCGACCCGGAGACTGTTTATGGAAGTGGGGAAACTAGCTTCGCTCGGACGCGGATCGAAGTTGGGCATGAACGACATTGCAGAACTTGAGGATTAATTTGTGGCTGCGCACTTCAACGCTTCTGGAGTTACGGACAGGAAACTCCCGTTTTCCAAATCGGAGGGGTAGAACGGCGGGGCGGGCACTTCAGTGTTGTGGAGTTTGGGCGGGATCTCGTGATTGTAACGGGAATCTCGATCAGCATGAGTCTCAGACTTGCGCGGCCGCGGCAGCAGGCTCCCGAGATGGGAACCTACTACCGCAGCCTGCAAGAGGAGAAGGTAGCAACCGTCGTGGTGGACCCGTGATGGATGGCAGATCACTAGGCCGGCGGGAACGGTCAATAGGGCCGAACGGGCAGACCCAAGAGGGTTTCGGGAGCAGGTAGCAGCGGCGCGTCGGGGTCGACATAACTGAACTCGAACTCATATTCGCCGTCCGCTCCCCAGAGTACTCGCGAGGGTGGGATGAGGACTGGAGTCCGCCAGCGCACGTTGTGGGACCAACCGTTCGCCATGCGCCGGCCGGGCGGGACCGAGAAGAGTGCAAAGCTCCTCTCGGGCGTGTCAAAGCGCAGGGTGCGTTCGAACGCTTGATACTCACCCGAGCGACGGAAGAGCCCGTAGGGCGGGGCGTATGAGGTGAACTCGATGGCGATGATGCGGGAGGACTCGGTGTCCAGGAGCCAGTTGGCCTCATCGCCGCAGCAGGCAAACCAGTACTCGATTTGCTCGCGTTCTGCCGAGGGCACGCCGACGCGCGCTGAACGCTGGGCAAAAGGTGAACGTGCAAGAACAGGCTGTACGAGTCCCCCATTCTCGATCATGAGATCGAGCGCCAACGGAAGATGACAGGGGCCAGCCGGAAGAGCACAGCGTGATCTGGCAGCGGATTGAGCACGGCGCCGGTTCTCGGCAACCTCGGCGAGGAAATAATCTACATCGATCATAGAACTCCTTGAATGCACGAAGGCCGCGACGCGGTGAGCGCTGCGGCCTTCGTCTGGTGTTGGTTTAGAGTTAGCGCGTCTGTTCGCCGAATAGCCGGCGGGCGATGAAGTCGACCGCGAGGCGGTGCCAGAAGTTGACGTCGGCAGCCGCGGGACGTGGCCGCGCGTCGGCGGTGAGACATAGCGGGCGCCGGTGAATCACCTCGCCGCACTCGGCGATTGCGAACTCGCCGTCGTAGGAACCGATGCGCGTGATGGTCACAGCAAAGTCGCCGTTGATCGTGAAACTCCAGACGATGTCTTCGCTCATTCCGTCTCCTTGAGGGCAGGTGTGAAAGGTTAGAGGATCTGTTGTCGGGAGGGGCGGCGCAATTGGAACATTTCAGGGGCGCAGCATCGAGGGCTTCCAAGTCGAGAGAGCATCGAGTGCGCCTGCAGTCCTGTTCGCTCAACTCGTGTTGTCTTCATCGGGAGCATCGTCAGGCTCCCAGTCGAAATCCAGATCAAAATCATCGAGGTCGGATTCGATCAGTTCATCCAGTCCGGGCCAGCAGTCTGCTTCGCCGCACCACGGACAGACGACCTCAGACTCATTGCAGCAGTCGAGTTTGCCGCCGCAATAACGGCATGCATCCATTTATGGCTCCTTTCGCGTGACAGTGGCGGTAATAGGTGGGCCACATGACCGTCGGAAATGGATCGCTATAGATTCAACGAGCGGGAGGAATGATCCCTCTCCGCTCACAACCCCGGTGAGCGCGACCGTTGTTCCTGGTGGACGGCTCGAGCGCTTCGGCGGTTGACAGGCTGACCGGCTCCCAATCGGGAGCGGACGATTCAAAGAACTCGCAGGAAGCGCAACCTTCGAGGTAGAGCGAAAGGCTGCAGGTACCCATGTGGCGGCAGGTTGGGACGGGAGGTTTCGAATCGAGGAAGACAAAGTCGTTAAGCATGCTGAGACAGCTCCTTTCATAGTTATGCGAACGGCCAGGGAGGCGCGCGCCCGGTTGAGGGTGACGAATGAAAGTTCAGATGGAATTGGGGTGGGAAAGAACGGGAAAGGCGAAGATGAAAATGAAGGAAGAAGGAACGGAGAAGAGGAACTCCCGCCCGGTGATTGTGACTGGCATCAGCCGCCTACATTGCGACTGTTCTCTCCTTAAGGAGCAACGCGCTGTTCATCGCTTTGTCTTGCTCAGTTAGCCCTGTAAAGAGGCTCACCTCGTCTGGCCTGGAGCGGCGGAGCGCTGTACTCGACTAAAACCTTAATCACGAGTCCCTGCAGCACTGCGGGAGCACAGCTTTGGGTGATCTGTTGATAACAATAGTCAAGAACACGGGCCTGTTCGTCCGGAGGCAGGCCCTTCAGAACAGCGAGAAAGTCAGGGCGGTTTGTCTCGATGATTCGCGAGGTCAGACCGCTGCGATCGCCTGGCTTGAGAGACGCGGTCTGCTGGTCTTCCCTCATGCGGAGATAAAGAGCCAAATCCTCGTCCATGGAGTCAACGGCCTCATCAGTGCTGGTTTCGTCGACCACCGGTTGCACGCATTCCGCGGGCCCCGGGACGGCATGGTGGGACTCGTTCGTCAGCGGTGCACTGGCTGCACCCGTCACCGGGATCAACTGCACCTTGTAGCCCGGCAGGTAGGCCTCAATCTCGCTGTTCAACCTGGCTACTATCCCATCCATGACGGCTCGGCGGTCACCCTCTGGGCAATCCCGCAGTTTCTCGCCCCATGGTTGATCGGTCGGCTCCTGGGCGCGCGCACCGATGGCCTCTTTCTTCGCGCGCTTCTCTGCACTCTTCTTCCGCGCCTCGCGCTTGGCCTGGGTGACCCGTTCCTGCTCCTTTCGCACCAATTCTCGTGCCTGGTCGTTGGTCCCCTCGAAAGTCCGGGGGAGGTTGTCGATCAGCCGTTTGTTCCCACCATCGATTGGCTCGAGACCCAGCTCGATCATGGCCGAGAGGATCTTCTTGGGCAACTTCAGCGCGTGCTCGGTGCGCCGGATGATGTGGTTCAAGGCGCTGGCGCCCGACAGACCCATCGCCTTGGCGATCAGGTCGCCGTAGCGGACCCAATCCTTTTCGGCCTTCAGCCCGGTCTTGAGTGCGATGAGGTCCAAACCAGTCTCAAGACCGGCCTTCCCCCGTCTGCCTAGGCGGGCGATCACGCGGTTGCGCACCTTGGCGAAGGTGTCCGGCGCTTCACCGTCAAAGATCTCGTGCTCGGCCAGGAGCAGATCTTGTTTGAGCGCTGCAAAGTTTGCAACCCCTTTCAGATCAATGGACTGCAAAGTGGTCACCAGGTCGGAATGAGCCGGCGCGATCGCCTCCTGCTCCGGGAACAGCTCCGGGGCCAGGTCGCCCGTGTTGTTTCGCGTTTTATTCGTATGAGCCATACTGCCATGATCTCGCCGGAGCGGATTTTTGAGCAGGTCTTCGGAGACAGAAAATGATCCCAATCGCGAGAAAATAAAGCTTTGCCCAGATGTCTTAGCTCAACCACGAATCCGAAGAGCACTTGCCCGATAAGCCGGCGGTTGGAGGGAGTGAAAGCCCGATGTGGGATCGGGTTTCAGTCGCGTCCCGGATCCTCGGGGTTTGGTGGAGATCTGCTGGTGTCTCGTTCTAATAGATAGTCCGGACCTCCTGGCGGGACGGCACCGGCGGTGCGCTAGTCCGGCAGCGCCACAGTACCGGTGGGAGAAGTCTTTCAACGGAATGAGAGCCGCCACCGGAACGAAGGGCGGGATGGAGGGGCTCTTTAACCGGTGGCGTCTCGCATCCCGGGCCCGGAGGCTGCGACGCCGCCACGATGGACCAATTGATATCAATGCCCGCCGAGCCGCCTGCGCCGGAAGAATTCGCTGGTGATGCTCATCCAGACCAGGGCGTAGACCAGGTCGTGCAGGACCACGAGCAATGCGCCGGACAGTGCCATCCAGATAGCCGTGGATGCCGGCGGACGCCAGTGGGCACCGATCACGATGCCGATCACGAAGATGCCAAAAGCGCCCAGCAGGGTGATCAGCGGATTGTTGAGTTTTACGTTCATGCGGCTTTCTGACATAAGTCCTCTCAATTGATAAGGCGAACTCCGATGTTCCGGATTTCGCGTTCCTCAGGTTCGTGCTTTTGACCGCAGCGCGGCACTGACCGCATTGCGTTCAGGTTTGGGATCTCGCGATTGTTAACGCAGGCAAGTTGCCGTGGTTGAGATGTTCTACCCTGCGCTTCGAGGTCGCACCTTCGCGAAGCAGAGACGGGAGCGCCAGCCGCGCTTTAACCACACCCGGTCGAAGGGTTTGCAATTGACGAAGGTTGCCTTCGCGCTTGGTTATACATTTTGTGTTCCCGGACCCCGTGACTCTATCCAAGGTGCGCACAATAATAAGCTCCGAGCACAGATATCAGGTGAGCGCCAGCATCGCGGCGCGAAAACCTCAGGGGCTCCGGGAAAGGTGGACAGGACCGTGGAAGTTACAATCACCGACATCATTCAGCGTCTCGCTGTAAATTCCATCATCTTTGCTTTGTGGGACTACGAGCGCAGGGACTTGCGTGGGCTCACGCGTGGGAAGCGGGCGAAGGTAGTTAGCGCAAACCGGCTTCTGTTCAAAATCGCGGTCGATACTTGCTCCACAAGAACCCCGCGCGGGTGCAGACGGAAGAGCTTTCTTTCGGCAATGTCCACGTCTTCTATCCTGAGGCCGACGAATCGCGTTGCACGGCGACGATTTTGCTCGAAGTGGATCCGGTTGGCCTGGTGCGCGGCCGCCGTGGTCCTGCCGGAGAAGGCGGGCAACTGGAGCAGTACGTCAACGACCGCCCGTATGGCGCGAACTCTTTCATGAGTGTCGCCCTAGGCAGGCTCTTTACCACCGCACTGAATGGCAAGAGCAAAGAGCGTCAGGAACTGGCGGAGACGTCAATTCCGCTTGTGGCGAAGCTGCCCGTGATCGCGGCGCGCGGCGGCGAAGATCTGGTACGCAGGCTGTTTGAGCCTCTCGGATACACCCTTGAAATCGCCCGCTTGCCGCTTGACGATCAATTCCCCGAATGGGGAGAGTCGCCCTACGTGGCTTTGGAGATTCGGGCGACAACGACTTTGCAGAAGCTCCTTACGCATCTTTACGTGCTGATTCCGGTTCTTGACAACGAGAAGCACTATTGGGTGGGTGAGGACGAAATCGAGAAGCTTCTTAAGCGGGGAGAGGGATGGCTCGGGGCACATCCAGAGAAGGAACTGATCGTTGCACGTTATCTCAAGCGTCAGCGGAGCTTGACGCGCGCCGCGATGGAGCGGCTGGCAGAGGATGCGCCGCCCGAGGATGAAACAACCTCAGCGCGCGGCGATGAAGAGGAGGAAAAGGTCGAACGTCCGCTCGGCTTGCACGAACAACGCCTGGGAACGGTGCTTTCGGTTCTGCGGGGAGTCGGCGCGAAGCGGATTCTCGATCTTGGGTGCGGCGAAGGTAAACTCCTTCGACTTCTGCTGGGTGATTCGCAGTTCGAGTACATCCTAGGAATGGATGTGTCCTGGCGGTCCGTTGAAATCGCAAATGACAAGTTGAAATTGAATCAGATGGGCGAGAAGCAGCGCGCCCGTATCGAACTGATTCAGGGTTCGCTCATGTATCGCGACAAGAGGCTTGAAGGCTATGACGCGGCGGCTGTTGTCGAAGTCATAGAGCACCTGGATGCGCCGCGACTCGCAGCATTTGAGCGCGTCTTGTTTGAGTTCGCGAAGCCTGGGCACGTGATCGTGACGACGCCAAACGTCGAATACAACGCCCTGTTTCCGACGTTGCCTGCCGGAAAGCTGCGGCATCGCGACCATCGGTTCGAGTGGACGCGAAGTGAATTCGAGACGTGGGCAAACCGCATGGCCAGCCGGTTCGGATACGCTGTCCGTATTCAGCCGGTCGGTCCAGTCGATGAAGCGCATGGTGCGCCGACACAGATGGGAATCTTTGCACGTGAATGAAGTGCGAGCAAGCGAGGAACAAATGAGAACAAACTTTCGGCCACGCCTAAAAAGAACACCCTCAGATTGGGCGTTATGGGTCATCTTCAAACCACTCGGCATTCTCTACAATCTGGCGTTCGGGGGCTTCGACCTGATGAGTTCCCGGCGAAGGCACACTGCCTTTGCAAAAGAATTGAAATTGAGTTTTGCAGATATTTTTGCAAAACACCCAGGGGAAGTTGTTCCCGGAGTAATCGGCGACAAAGCACCTCCTTTTGACTACATTTATGCAACAGTTGAATTTCCAAATGCTCGGTTTCAATTCACATACGGTCGTAAGGAACTGGATGTCCGCTGTTCCCCTCAGGGTGCCAATAACAGTTGGGTTGACCTATGGCTCATTTGGCGCAGGGCGAGCCATGGCGCATGGGGAGAAGAGCCTTCCTGCCATACGGAACTCAGAGAAGTTGTTCAGAGGATTGACGCGCACTGGGACCAATTGATCGCAGAGATAAATTCATGAATAGCTGGCTCGGATTCCAGAAAAGCTATGCGGTTCTGTCGCTGAGATCACGTGAGTGATTTAACACATGAAAGACTGATGCGAACAATAGTGGCAGAACGCTCCTGAAAAAACTGACAAGATGAAGATCTCAATTCCTGAATTGTCGTTGGTTGTCCTGATCGGTCCTTCCGGGTCCGGCAAGTCGTCTTTCGGCAGAAAGCTCTTTTTGCCCACCGAAGTCGTGTCTTCGGATGCGTGTCGTGGGCTGGTCTCCGACAACGAGAACGAACAGTCGGCGACCAACGACGCCTTTGACCTTCTGCACACCATTGTGCGGAAACGGCTTAGCCGCGGCAGGCTCACCGTGATCGATGCGACAAACGTCCAGCCTGAAGCACGCAAATCACTCGTCGAACTAGCGCGCGAATATCACGTGCTGCCTGTGGCAATTGTGTTCGATTTGCCGGAGAAGCTGTGCCAGGAGCGCAACACCAGCCGCCCGGATCGTCAATTCGGGCCTCACGTGATCCGGAATCAGGCTCAACAAATGCGCCGCTCCCTTCGCGGATTGGAGCGCGAAGGATTCGGCTACGTCTTCAAGCTCTCCTCCCCGGAAGAAGTGGACGCGGTCAGGATAGAGCGGCAGCCCCTGTGGAACAACCGCCGGGATGTGCATGGTCCATTCGATATCGTTGGCGATGTTCACGGCTGTCTCGATGAGTTGCTGGAACTTATGGCCGCGCTTGGCTATCAGGTCGTCCGCGAGGACGCGTCGAGTATCGCCCGGCAGGATGCGGCGTTTTCAGTTGTGCCTCCCGATGGCAGGAAACTCGTCTTCGTCGGCGATCTTGTGGATCGAGGACCATCTACGCCAGATGTGTTGCGGCTAGCGATGACGATGGTTGACGCCGGGCAGGCGTTTTGTGTTCCTGGGAATCACGACATCAAGCTTGTGAAGGCTCTCAAGGGCCGCGACGTGCAACTTACGCACGGTCTGGCGGAATCGCTTCAGCAATTGGAAAAGGAGCCCGCAGAGTTTCGCGCTCAGGCGTTGAAGTTTCTCGATGACCTGGTGAGTCACTACGTCTTCGACGACGGCAAGCTTATTGTCGCGCACGCCGGCATGAAGGAATCAATGCAGGGACGCGGCTCGGCGAAGGTGCGTGATTTTGCGCTTTATGGCGAGACGACGGGAGAGACCGACGATTTCGGCCTGCCGGTTCGCTACAACTGGTCGGCGGACTACCGGGGCAAGGCGCTAGTCGTCTATGGCCACACGCCAGTTCCGGAACCGCTTTGGCTGAATGGCACAGTCAATATTGATACCGGCTGTGTCTTTGGCGGCAAGTTGACGGCTCTTCGTTATCCAGAACGTGAGATCGTATCAATACCTGCGAAGGCCACATATTACGAGTCTCGCAAGCCTTTCCTGCCGAACGAGGAACTCGCTCCTCGCGCTGCGCAACACGCGGCAGACGACGTCCTCGACATCGACGACGTAGTTGGGAAGCGGCTGATCGATACGCGCCTGTTACCGCGCATCACCATTCGGGAAGAAAACGCAATCGCCGCACTCGAAGTGATGAGCCGGTTTGCGGTTGACCCAAAGTGGCTGATCTACCTGCCGCCGACCATGTCTCCGTCGGAGACGTCGAAACTGCCCGGCCTGCTTGAGCACCCACAGGAGGCTTTCGCCTACTACCGGCACGAAGGCGTGCCGCGGGTGATCTGCGAACAGAAGCACATGGGTTCGCGTGCCGTGATGATTGTCTGCCGGGACGAAGCTGTATCGACGATGCGCTTTGGCGTTATTGAGCCTGCCTTGGGCGTCGTGTATACGCGCACCGGCCGTCGCTTCTTTAGCGATTCGGCATTGGAGAAGGAGTTTCTGAGACACGTCCGGGAGGCGGCCGATTGCAGCGGCCTCTGGAATGAACTGGGCACTGACTGGATGTGCCTTGATTGCGAGCTGATGCCGTGGTCGGTAAAGGCGCAGGAATTGCTGACATCGCAATATGCGCCGGTCGGTGCTGCGGGAACTCAGGTGCTCTTGAGCGCCAGAACTGCCCTGGCCGAGGCAATGACAAGAATCGATTCTTTGCGAGAACTGACCGAGCGCACGGAAGCCCGTCTTGAGTCGCTGACGAAGTATCGCGAAGCATACCGGTACTATTGCTGGCCTGTCAGGTCTATAGAAGATCTGAAGCTCGCGCCATTCCATCTGCTTGCGACCGAAGGTTCCGTGCATGCAGACAAGCAGCACGGCTGGCATATGGAGAGGCTGGCCAAACTCTGCTCTCACGATGAGAAGTTGTTACTAGCCACGCCGTTCAACATCGTCGACGTGAACGATACAGGCAGCTGCGAACAAGCAACTGAGTGGTGGCAGACTCTGACCTCGGCTGGCGGTGAGGGCATGGTGGTCAAGCCCCTCGACTTTATCAGCAAGGGCCGGCGCGGATACGCTCAGGCCGCCGTCAAGTGCCGCGGACCTGAGTACCTGCGCATCATTTACGGCCCGGAATACTTGATGCCGGAAAACCTGGAACGTCTGCGTTCTCGTGGTTTGGGCGCCAAGCGCTCCCTTGCAAGCAGGGAGTTTGCCTTGTGCGTCGAAGCTCTTGAACGTTTCGTTCGCAAGGAACCTCTTCGCCGAACCCATGAATGCGTGTTCGGTGTCTTGGCGTTGGAAAGTGAGCCGGTTGATCCGAGGCTCTGACAAGGGAACTATTTGCCTGATTTAGAGAAAATGTCCGCCCGCAATAGCGGCTAGATTATCCGCGCGCCGGCGCTTGCGTGGAGGTGGGCGAGGTAACGCGCTTGAATCAAGCAGCGAGCGCTTTCCGCATCGCGATCTGTGAGGCGGCTCAGCAATGCGGCCAACGTTGTGAGCCCGGCACTATAAGCATCAATCCGCATCTCAGAAAACCGTCGGGCATTTTCGGCGATACCGGTGGCCGTTCCAGCTTCAGCCGCAGCGACCAGCCGCCGCTCGAATTCAGCAAGAAAGCCACTCAAATAGACTGAAGCGGCTTGCAGTTCCTCAGCGTCTGCGGTTTCGTCGGTTTCGGAACCCGCGTCTTCCTCCTGCTGCTCTTCAGCGGCGCGCGTGTGATTCTTCGACATTTGCCGAGGCAGCGCATCAAAAGCAAGATGGAATACAGGCGAACCGGCATTCCCAGGGTCGAGAATCGATATGGGCATTGCGATCAGCCCCTTGTCAGCGAGGCTCAGGTTCACCAGGATCTTGCAGCGAGAATTGGCGGGTGGATTGAGCGCTTCCAGCGTGCGAACCGTCTCTTTACTTAACTCTTCAAATGAGAGTGAGAGCTGCAAGCGGTTCTCTTCTTCGTCGTAAACCTCCCAAATAAGTGTCTGCGTGACGGATTCAAAGCTCTTTGCACCGGCGAATGCGGGCTCAATTACAGCAATGCGGTCGAGCGGATTTGAGTCCCGAAGGCCAATGGGTTGAACGGCTAGAGCGTGCGCGTTCAGGGCGGGCCAAGAAGTGAAGCAACGGTTGCCAAAATCGAGTTGTGCGAGCGATGTTGGACCGGGCACCAGCACGGTAGTCTTGCTTGATCCAGAAATCCTGCCCGCGGTGGTACGACGTGCGCCGCGCAGAACGATGTTGCTGGAGGCTACCTGGCGCGGGCTCTGGGCGCCATCCCAAGGGCCATCGGCGAAGAATCGTTGGCGCGGTTCGAATTGCTGGGTGCGGGGCCGTGCCTCTGACCAAGAAAGAAACTCGCGCGTTTTGTTTGACCAGAACAGAAGCGTTAGTCCGCGGTAGCCGGACCGCGTTTGCCAGGGATAAGCGCCCACTCCGCAGAGTTCGATCTCCGGTACATCGATATATTGCGAACGGCTCACGCCGAGGAGCCCCGGGTCGATAGCATCTCCGTTGCGACGAGTCGCGTCGGCGAGCGCCCAGCAGCGCGCAAGCGACAAAAACAGCCGCGATTCGTCCGCCTGTGCTTCTCGTTCTTGTAGAGCCCGCACTTCGTCGGCTAGAGCTTTCAAGGCGAGGGAAATGCGCGGCAGATTTACACCCTGGGCGGAGATTGCCAGTGTCGTGAGGCGCGCACCGATGCCGGAAGAGAGATGGCTCAAGCCAACCGCCACGGCCTCTTCCATGACTTGTTGCGCCGAGGCGAGGATCTCGGCGTTGGTTCGCGGCGCGCCCGTCACTTCAATCAGCGACTGCTGCCGCTCGACTCGTGGCATCTCAAAGCCGAGCGCGGCACGCAACGCGAGGATTGCGGCCACAGCCACACGGGCTCCCTTTGTTGCCGGCACAATCATGCCCTCAAGCCCGGCGCCCGGAACGAATCGCGCTTCAATCGCACTCGGCATGAGCCTGACCAACACCGAATCAGTCCACTCAAACACCGGTGGTAGGGAGTTTTTCTCGACCACGGCGAGGGCAGCCCGATACTCGGCGGGCCCAGCCCAAGCACGCAACCGTTCCTGGGTGAATGGCACAATTTCGTCACGAATTGATTCGGGCGACAGCGCCGGAGGCGAGCCTTCAGGCGCTACGCTCAGGCTCTGGAGATAGAGCCCTGCTGCAAGGATGTGCTGGCAGACACCGCCTGCGGGACAGGTGCAGGTCGCGCGCGCAGGGCCTGCGGCTGGCATCGAGACTTCAAATGGCGGCACCAACAGCGTGACAACCGACTCGGCCTCAGTGGCGACGCTCACGGCCAACCCGCCTTCCAACTCTTTGCGCGCACGGCGCAGCAGGCCCTTGCTCGCCAAGGCCTCCCACGAGGAGTCGTCGAGGCCGCGCACCAGCGCGATCAGCCGATTTAAGAGATCGTCTTGGCTAACCATTCTGCGAAATGCTTCGGTGTAAGAGCCGCGACATCCATGCCCTCAGCGGCGAGCGCTTCAGCCATTCTCCGGTCGTAGCTTGGGTTTGCGTTTTCATCGAGCGCGGCGAGGCCGAGAAGCTTCGCTCCGGCCTCTCTGAAGCGCTGGCACGAAGCGATCATGCGTGAAGGTTCACCGCCCTCACAGAAGTCGCTTACCAACGCGAAGATGGTGCGGTGCGGGTCCTCCATGAGTTGTTCGCAATAGCGCATTGCTTGGCCAATATTGGTGCCCCCACCGAGTTGCACACTCATCAGCAGCTCTACTGGATCTTCGACGTGGGAACTCAGATCGACTACGGAGGTGTCGAAGACCACGAGTTTGACGTTGATTAGTGGGAGTCCGGCAAGAATGCCGGCCATGACAGCACTGTAGATGACAGAGCCAGCCATGCTGCCGCTTTGATCGACGCAGAGGATGACACGCCAGGGCAGGCGGCGCTGAATGCGCGAGAAGAAGAGCACGTTGTCGATGACCATCTGCTTCCGCGCAGTCGAGTAGTTCTTCAGGTTCCTGCGAATCGTCCCGCTCCAGTCAAGATTCTGCGCAACCTTTACGTTACCGTGCCTGAAGCGGTTGCTGCGCCCTGAGAACGCTTGGCGGATCTCGGTTTCGAGCCGCTGTTTGATTTCGTCCACGACGACGCGAATCACGCAGCGTGCTTCATTCAGGACCTCGCCCTTCAAATGTCCGCGAAACGTAAGCAGCATTTTGAGCAATTCGAAATTTGGCTCAAGGCGGCGAAGAATCTCAGGGTCCGTGACCAGTTCCGTGAGGCCGTACCGATCGAGAGCGTGCTTTTCGATGATGGCCACAGTCTCCTTGGGAAAGAGTTCCCGGACTTCGCTTAACCATCGAGGTACGTTGAGCTGGCTTGGGTCAAGCGAGCCTTCCGGGCTCTTTTCAGCGTCTTCATCGCGCACGCCTCGCCCACAGTACTCACGCGAATACAGGAAGTCGAGGGCATCTTCCATGCGCATCTGCTCGGCACTCATTCCGGTGTAAATGCGCTCCTTGGCGTATTTGCCCAGCACAAGGCGCCAGCGCGCGAGCGTTGCACTGTGTTGCGCGCTCATCGTGATGTCTCCTCAAGCCAGCCAGCGAGCCCATCGGCCTTGAGGGAGTCCAGCACCGCCGCGGTAATGCGTCGGTTGCGCTCAAGTTCTCCCTCTGTCATCCGCAGGTGTATAACCTCGCCGAGCGATTGTTCGCCGTGAAGGTCGGCCACAAGCGCTGCAACCCGATCCGTTTCCCGAGGCGTGAGGTCGGCCAGTGCGAGCCGTAGGCTGGGCAGCGCAGCAATGAATTCTCGCTCATCCCATTCAGTCAGCATTCCATCGAGCGAGTTAAGGAGCGATGCGTTCTGCCACGCTGCCTCACGGCAGGTCTTCATTAGACCGCGTAGGAAACCAACGCGCCGCTCGGAATCGGAAATGCCCACCAACGAACCAACAGCGAGCGCATCGAGTTCTTCAGTGCTCATGCGACCGGCGCTATGCAGCAGGCCAGCGACTCCGCCGGCGATCGTGCTGTAGGGGGCGTGCTGCTGATTGGGCTCCGAAAGAATCCCCGCTGCCGCATCCCAAAAAATCTCTGGATCGAGCAGGTCTGCCGGCGCTGCAGCAATCAACTCGCGCATTACATTGAGCGATTCGAGCGCAGTTGCCAGTTCATCTTCAGGACACTGCGCAAGGTTCGGCGTTAGATAGCAGGCTCGCAGATGAGCAGCGCGCAGGAGTTGCGGGACTTCTCCGAGGGAGTGCGCCTCCAGCGGTTCCCGCGATTGCCACAGCATGAGTAGTTGATTGGCTGCGCTAACAGCGCCGTTAAACGACGGCTCCTCGCCGATCTTGCCCGCTATCAACGCCAGAAGATCTCCAATGTGTCGGTGGAGTCCCATGCGGCACGCATGGACCAGCATTGAGACTGCTATCGCAGCGTTCCGGCCTTTGCCTTCTTCATCGAGGCGCGCGATTGCTTCCCGCAGGCGGTTGCTCGCCGCTTCCTCAACGGTCGATCCATACACCGCGGCACCCACGAGCCCGCCGTCAGTCATGGGGCTCCACGAGTAGGTCCAATGTTCATGGATTCGCTCGAGGCCCTTGCCTCGGACGAAGTCGGGACCAGCAACGACTGCGGCAAAAGGTACACCCAGAAAACTCAGCGAGTGCAGAAGTCGGCTGGTGCGCCTATGGTCGGGTCTGCGATAGAGCTCGAGCGAAACTTTGCGCTTGACTGAGTCGCTGATGTCGAGACGTGCGCGTTCAGTTTCCTTGCGGAAGCTATTCACAATTGGCGGCGCGCCGGCTGTGGCCGGTACGATGCCGATCGCTTTGCCGGAGAGAATGTGCGTGACAATGCTCATTAACACTGTCCCTTCAGCATCCATTCCGCCTTTGACGAAGCAACTGCGCACGCCGTCGAGCAGATCTTCACGGAGCGGACCGGGATGTCCGCGGAGCGCTGCCAGCATGGAGGCTTGCTGCAGAGCAGCGATCTCATCAGCTGCTGACAAGGCAATCTGCATGTCGTTTCGCCGTGTGCTTGACCCGATTTCAACAAGCATCGAAGTCGTGATTCCGGCGTAAGGCTCAGGGCAATCTGTAGTGATTGAACGCCATAGCTCGTTATAGTAGTTCGGCGAGGGCATTCCCGATTGATAGCCATTGAGTGCATCAAGCTGCTCGAAGCTATAGCGAATAAGCGCCTGCTGCACGGAATCGGAAGTGCGACGTTGCGGTGCCGACAGACTGCCCGACGTGCCCACCACAAACGGCAGAGCGACTGTGTGGAATCCGCCCGTCACAACCAGCACGAGGCCCGCGCTCCGCTCTTCGAGTGCCCTGTCTATTGCAGAGGCCATGCGCGCTTCGCGAGCCAGTGTGCCGTCGGCTTCAAGTGACTCATGCGTGGAATCGATGCGAGCAAAGTAGCAATAGGCTGCAAGTTCGCGGATGAATACATCCGTCGAGCGTGATCGAAAGTCCGATTCGAAAAGATGGTCCCACAATTCGTTGAAGTCGCGGCAACCGCTACGCTCCGCCAGCAGCTTGAGGTAACGGCTGCGCTGCAGGTACTGCTCTCGCATCAGTGTTTCAATGCGTGGTTTGAAGGTTCTTTCAGCCGTATGATGCTCAGCCAGGACCTGTTCGGCGTAATCAAGGTCGATGAATTCGATGTTGGCGCCGTACTCCGATCCAACGCGAAGAGCAACCAGCTCCGGCGAGTAATCGCAGAAAGGATAGTAGGCGGCATATCGCGCCGGACCAAAGTCAGGCTCACCTTCGCAAGGCTTGTGGAGCTTGCGGTCAACGTCGATGAAATGGGTATAGACGGCGACTGGCGCCCGGGTTTCGGGATCCAAAATGGCTGGAATCAGCGGCGTGAAACTCGCGGGCCCCTCCACCAGGATTTGAGTGGGCCTGAGCTCGCGAATGAGCTTTGTCAGATGCCATGCGCACGCTGGGCTGTGATGCCGGATCGGGAAATAGACGCAGGCCTCGCCACGCAGGGAGTCGAGCACTGCATCAAGCTCAGGGCTGCGGCCCTGCTGCAAACTGCTGGTTCCGGCCTCAGGAATTGTGCTCATGCGTCGGGGCTCAGCTACCGGTCAAGGCTCTTACGGGATTCCCAATACGATTGCCAGGCGCGGCTCTTCTTTGCCCGTGACTTTACAACCACGTCAAAGTACTGGCGCAGCTTCTTGGCATCTTCGGGATTGTCTTTGAGTACGGTGCCCAGGAGTTGCCGCGCAACGTGCGCACCTTCCATCTTTCCGTCGCCGAAGTAGTGCGCCTCAAGCCCCGCTGAAAAACCTACGGCAACGGCCTCCGCTGTCGACATAACAGTGGACGGCTTCTCGACGACGGTTCCGTCCGCAGCAGCGCCGGTGCGCAGATCCTGAAAGGTTGAGACAAGCAGCTCCATCACGTCGGGCGGGCACTCCACCGGAACCTTTGCCTCTTTGAGCAGCATCTCGGTTTGTTCGGTGACAAGTTTAATTTCGAGCTTGCGGTCGTCGATCGGGCTGACGGTCTCAAAGTTGAAGCGCCGCTTAAGCGCGCTCGACATCTCGTGAACACCGCGGTCACGAATATTGGCGGTGGCAAGAACATTGAAGCCTTTTTCCGCAAAAAGTACCGCGTCGCCTCCGGCGAGCTCGGGGATATGAACTACCTTGTCGGAGAGGATGCCGATGAGGCAGTCCTGGATCTCCGGTTGGCAGCGAGTGATCTCTTCGAAGCGCACGATGAGTCCGTGCTTCATGGCGAGGAAAAGCGGCGACGGGACGAGGGCTGCAGGTTTGGGCCCTTCGGCCAGCAGCATTGCGTAGTTCCACGAGTACTTGATTTGATCTTCGGTGGTTCCTGCTGTGCCCTGGATGGTGTGCGTCGAAACTCCCGAGATGGCCGCTGCCAGAAGCTCTGACAGCATTGATTTGGCTGTGCCCGGTTCGCCGACCAGAAGCAAGCCGCGATTGCCCAGCAGCGTGACAATGCACCGGTCGAGCAACGCATCGTTGCCATAGAACTTTCGGCGAATTACGATGCTGCGGCGTGCTCCGCCGTCTTCGTACTCCAACGGCTTTTCGTTCGAGCCGGCGACGAAAACTTTAACCGCCTGAGGCGAGAGCTTCCATCCTTCGGGCTTCTTGCCTTTGTCGGTTGCTGTGAGCGCGGCGAGTTCCTCGCGAAATTGCAATTCGCACGGCGGCCGCAACGTCTGTCTTGCCATAGCCTCAGTTAAAGCATCCTTGGTCATCTTCAGTACTCCGACTGCTTTTGCCAGTCTTCGGCGAATCCGGATCCTTCAGCCGCCGCCATCCGCACATCGTTCCAGCACTCTGACAGCAACACCGTCGGCAACTCGCCGAGCGGAATCTCTTCAGCAATACCTTGCCCATCCCCTGGCGAGCGACGCTCAAAGAAGAGTCGCAGCAAGGCAACGGTGCGGTTTTCCTCCGGAAGAGTGTTGCCGGTGAACTCAATCACGGCTGCGAACCCAAGGCCTGCAAAGCCCTTGCGGTACTCCATGAACCATCCGCCATCAATCGGCTGGCCTCGTGAGTAGCCCAGCTTGGTGAGCCGGTTGCGCAACGAGAAGGCCTTCACCAGGTGGCCGTGGAACTGCTTGAGCTCGGTCTCTTCCTTCAATTCGGCTGGCAGCGTATATGATTCCTTTCCGAATTGGTGGAAGAGCGGTTCGACTTTGTAATCAGCGAAATGGGACACCCAAGCCGCAGCGGCGTCTTTGCCAATGGTCTGCTCATGCGCGAGCCTGATCGTAGCATCTGCGTCAACGGTTACCGCGTCGTCTTCGTTGCTCGTCAACGATCCGTCGTCCATCGGTCGAAATGATGCAGCGGCCTTATCCCCATCCCAAACAGCCCACACCAGCCGCTGGCAGTATCGGCCCACGATTGGATGTTGGCGCAGATATGTATCCCACTCTTCAAATCGCCAAGTGCGCTGCGTACACAACGCCTCGTAAAGGCGGTCGCGTTGCATAGTGAGCACCTGCTTGAGCTCTTTGCGCGCGGCTGAGAGCATGGCCTTGGCCGCTTTCGATTTCTCTGCGTCATCCGACTGGTTGGCGTCGGGTAGCGATGCAATCGTTTTGCCAGCAAGGTTCGATAATTCAAAGTTCATATCAGGCATCAGGTGCACAGTGAATACGCGAGAACCATAATCGAGTTCCATGATTCCCTGTTCGTCGAGGCCGGCACTGGGAATGGTACGGTCGGCAAGCTCGTCGAGTGTCCAGCCCTTGCGCTCAGCCAGCACCTGACATAGGCGATTCGCCTCTTCCTGAATGCCTTTCGTGCGAAATCGGTTGGCGACCGCGAGAATCACCTGGATTGCGGCTGGATGATCGATCCACGCCAATACTTGTAGGAGAGCCTTTCCCTGGGCCCCGCGGTAACCAAACCATTGCTTTATGTAGCGATGCACAATCTGAGCGACGTCGGGACCGCAGCATGCACCGCTCACGGCCAGTATGCCCTTCGTGCCGATCTGTGAGCCTTCGGGTTGCACTAGGAAGCGATTGAAAGCCGCTTGATAGTACTTTTGCCTATCAAAATCCTTGTAATACTGTGGAGTTTTTTGTGCCCATCCTGCGACCTGTGCGGTCTCCTGCTCCGCCAATACCGCGGCCTGGTCCGATGTGTGCTTTGGTTTGGTGTCCTTGGCGATCCAGGCATCCAACACAAAGCGCCCCAATCGTTCACGGTCATCCTTACGGAACAGCGAGCAATAACGCCGCAGCAGTGGATTCGCCTCGGCATCTTTTAGACGATAGCCCTGCATGAGAAACCACTCGATAATGCGCGGCGGGACTCGTTTGCCTGAGTCGGCCCAGCGAACCGCCGGCAGCTGCGAAAACGGAAACCACTCGAGGTCCGACGGAACACCTTTCTTCAGGCCCTTTTCCGCATCCTCTTCCAGTTGCTTTACGTCGAGCAGATCTTCAAGCCGAACTCCCAGAGTCTCAAGCGAACGCATCTGTTCGTCGCGCGCAATCTCGCTCTTCTCGTTTGCCAGCGCAGACTTCAATGCTGGGATTGCTGGCTTGTATTTGAGATCCGCAAGCCACTCCGCGGCGGCGATGCGCGCGTCGATTTGCCGGCTCTTGACCGCCGCAATGATTTGTTCCTCTCTGCCTTTCCGTTTGTTGAGGCATCTTTGCGCAAGAGGGCGCTCGGTCTTGCTGGGCCCTAGCGCAACGTCCCACAGCATGGGAACGAATCGCCCCGGGATTCGCGGAAACAGGTTCAAAATCTCGAAGGCGTTCGAACGCAGTCTCTTTTCATCCAGCCAGGTTGGTCTGCGATTTGACGGAATTTGTTGCGTGCCGAATGCTTCTGCAAGCAGAAACATGTGCTCGGCGAAATATGGCCAGACGGTCTCGGGATCATTGAACGAAAACAAGCGCGGCCCATAGAAGTGCTGGCATATTTCATCGCCGATCAGGGTCTCTTCAAGTCTTATCGCCTTCAGTACAGCCGCCAGTTCCCTCAGGTCGATGGGACGCTTGCGTGACTTCTGATACAACTGAAACGGCCTTCCCCAGCTATGCCGGATCGACCAGTGTTGCCAAGTCCCGGTTCTCGGATCTTTTGTCCGCCCTGAAAGCAAAAGGCACCATCGCACAAGGTGGATCAGCTCAAAAGCGGGGTGTGCTGCGAATTTCTGCAGCATCTGAAAGTTATTTCCGCTGTAGGAATGATGTAGATTAGGCCACTGTTTGTCTCCCGTAACCTGGAGTTCCTGCAACTCTTTGAACAGCCGGACAGCGGTATCAGGCGGAAGCGGCACGAACTTGTAGTTGTTCTTTTTCGCCCACTCATTTCGGCTGTGCTCCTCTTCGGCCTTGCGCTCATACTCATCGATGCACGCGCGCAGCTCATCAAACACTGCCGGATCGAGCGGGGCCTTTACCGCAACTGGCGGCGACGGCGAGAGTCCGAAAACTTCGGGTCCGTCAGCAGCGTCGCTCCCTTGCTTCGACCTGGAGCCATTCAGCACGTCCTGCAGCGTCTCGGCTACCTTTGACGCCTTTTCGACCTTGAGCCGCTCCTCAAGAAACGGCCGTATCTTGTCGCCGCCCAGACGGGCCAGTAGTCGCACCGCATTGTAGCGCTCGTCGCTGGTCCCTTTTGTTGCCTTAGCTTCAAGCCGCGAACCATACCCCTCAAACGCCGCTGCGATAAACGGCTCGGCGGCTTCGCGAACTTCTTTCGATCCACCCACCGCCATCACCGCGATCTCATCGGCAAAGGGCGTCGTGTCACTAGCCAGATAACGCAGCGCGTTGAGCGAATAGGCGCGTGCCCCAGCATTTGACTGCGCGAATCCTTTCCGCACGATATCGGGATAACGGGCAACAAGGCTTGAGAATCCCTCAACGCGGGAGAAGATCGAATACGGCAATGCAAGCCACGACCAGTGCTGCCATTTGCCCTGCGCGTCTTCGACAACAAATGCACCAGTCACGAGAGCGCCCGCATCCACGCTCTTTGCATCCAACATCGACTCAACCATTTCTATGTCGACGTTCTTTTCTTTATCGGCTGCGGTTTCGGCGACAAACAGTAGAAAGCTCTTTAACCCGTCGAACTGACTGTTGAGATTGGGAATGGAGCCGGCCCATGAGGTTCGGCGGGGGGAGTAGAGCGCTTCGTAGACTTGCGCCAGCCTTAAATACAACTCCGCATCCCGTGGCAACCCATGGAAAAAAGCCCTAACTTTGTCTTTATGGTGCTGAACAAATCCCTGCGAGGTTTGCCAGCCGTTGTATTGCCGGTTCGCGAGATGTAGGGTCAGATCGTTCGGCGCGGCCCGATCCTCATCCTCGACGACAAACCGTGCCAGCCGGCCTGCAATGCCTGGGAGCCCATTCTTATCTTCTTCAAGGGAAAGAAAGTGCTGCGAAACCGCCTGCAAGACCGCCGCCCGCTTCACTGGGTCCAGCCCCTCTTTCGCGCTTTTCTTCAGCCGCCCGAACATGTCTTCTCCCCACTCCAGGCTTCAAAAAGGTTCTTCTTAGTGCTTGTTGTCAATAGTGTAGCCCGAGGCGCTCTGTATTTAATGCCTTCGGCTATGGCAAAATCAACGATGTAGTCCAATACCTTTATGGCAGCGGCGCCGTGACACAGCCGCAAGGAGGAAATGGATGAGAAAAAGTACCCAGTCGTCAGCTCCCCCCGCGATCCCCGCTTTCTAAATCTTCGCTCACTCCAGACCCATCAAGGCCGTTCCCGCACAAAACTCTTCATCATCGAAGGCATCCGCCACCTTGCCCGCGCCGTCCAGCACTCTGCCTCAATCGAATCTGTTTTTCTTGATCCCTCGGTTCTATCGAATCCATTTGGCCAAAAACTCGCCCGTCGGCTGCGTCAACAGGGGGTTCCCGGCATCCGTCTTGCCCGCGAACTCTACCGTGAGCTGACGCTCGCAACCGAACCACAAGGTATAGGCGCGGTTCTTAAGCAGAGTTGGCTCCCGTTGGAGAATCTCCGAACAACGAGAAACTCCCTTTGGCTCGCGGTTGAATCGATCGAGTCGCCCGGGAACCTGGGGACAATCATTAGAACCGCTGAAGCTGCTGGGGTAAACGGAATCCTCATGCTCGACCCGAACTGTGATCCTTACGATCCAGCAACAGTGCGGGCGACCATGGGGTCGCTATTCTCCCAAAGGCTGGTGCGGTGTTCCGTACTGGAGTTCCATCGCTGGACCAAACTTAACGGTGTATCGGTCGTCGCTTCATCGCCAAGCGGGCTGATGGACTTCAAAGCGCTGGCTTACCGATTTCCTGCCGCTCTAATAGTTGGCAGCGAGAAACACGGACTTTCTGATCGACTGCTTGAAGCCGCCGACTTCGTGGTTCGCATTCCCATGCGTGGAGGTTGCGATTCGCTGAACGCAGCGGTCGCGGCAGGTGTTCTGTTGTTCGAACTGGCGGGCCAACGGAAGGAATGAGTAGTAAGCGTACCTATGACCCTCGGTGATCGGGTTAAAACCGGCCATACGTGATCAGGTTAAAACCGGCCATAAGGAGGCTCTTCGGCAAATTTGATGAAGGTCATACGCACCTTCATGGCTTAAATCTGAAATGGTGAAAAATCAAGCGGCCAGCACGACGCGCAGGCGCAGCAGGTCGAAGTTGGCGCGGCCGTACATGGACCGTTTAATCAGCTTGAGCCGGTGTATCTGCCCTTCGACCGGTCCATTGCTCCAAGGCTGTTGCAGTGCGGAGAGCACTGCGGCCTCATCCTGGCAAAGACGTTTTGCAAAATTCGCGAGTATAGTGGCTTTTACTTCTTCGCGCCAACGCGACCACGCGGCCACGTCGTGTTCACGGATCATGCGACAGAACTCTCGCGCCAGGCGAGCGCACTGATCAATTTGCGGAGAGCGGCGGCAGAGTTCATCGATGTAATTACGAGCCTCTTGAGGTTGCTTCAACAAGAGCCACGCGACCTGCCGTGGAGATGCTCGTGTAGCGGGAGAAGTGGGCGGTCGCCCCTGCGTTCGGCAACGGCGCGTTCCGTAGCGCTTGCGAATCCAGTTCCGCACGCTCGCTGCTTGTCCGCGAAAGTTGCGTTCGCGCAGTTCCTGCCATAGCCGCGTGGCATTGTGACAACCCTCCCGCCAACGCTGGCAGAGATATTTCTCATGCGAATCGACGCGGGTGCGGCGCGGTGGAGTCTTTCGCTCCGGAAACCCTTGCGCGTGGATCCATCGGCGGATGGTTCGCACACTCACATCGGTACGACGCGCGGCTTCAACCTGTGTGAGACCTTGCCGGAGCTGCGTCATCACCGCCTCATAAGAGGCCATGCGGCGTTCATGATTTTCCTTCTTGCGTTCTCGTTGACGGCGGGGCTGGGGTGGCTCCGAGTCCGGCGGCGGAGCCGACGGGGCCAGGGCCGCTTCTGGGGTGATTGAAGCCGCCTTGGCAACTTCGGCTAACAAGCGATGATGGGGATTTAGCAGATCCACCAGCGTCTCGCTCAGATTATGCAGTAGATGCCAGCGATCTGCGACCTGAACGGCTTGGGGTGCGGCTTTGGTGGCGGCCTCGGCATAGAGGTTGGCACGGTCGCGGCTTACGATCTCGGTTCCCGGATGATGCCTTATCCACTCTTCCGTGCTCTGTTCACTACGCTCCGGCAGCAAGTCGATCACCTTGCCCTGTTCCAGATCGCAAAGGATCGTGCCATAACGATGTCCTTTACGCCATGCCCAGTCATCGATGCCCAGCACGCGTGGTCCGTGTTTGGGAATTGCCATCGCCTGACGTCGAAGTTCGCGCAGAAACGTTGAATCGCTGGCAAGGATACCGAGTTGCTGGGCCAACCTCGCTCCTCCCATGCCACCCAGTGCCAGCGCTATTTGCGTAACTGTCTTGTTCAAGCGGCATGTACGCCGGCCATAGCTCCGCACCACATGCGGCAGGCGCTCGGTGAAGATCCGTCGTTTGCAATCGCGATCGTCACAGAAGAAACGCCGCACGTGCAACTCGATGCGTACCGGGATCCCCTCCCAGGGAAGATCGGCCAGCACCCGCTGATAATGGCTGTGCACGCGGTTAGACGCACGGTGACATCGCGGACAACAACTCCGCTCTTCTGCAGATCGCAAAATCAGGAGGAATTGACCGAAATAAGCTTTAACACATTCAAGTTGGACTTCTCCAGCATCGGGAACCAAAGTCCGTTGTCCCATGGCCCTCGCCGAGAGTCACCAGAGCCTGCTTTACTTCTATCGCCATTCACTGTGCCGGAAAAGTGTCAGCTGTGGTTCATCAAATTTGACGAAGAGCCCATAGGGAGGTGGCTTGAGACATAGCCGCTGCAGAGGCAGTTAGCCTCTGTGGTCATGAGTAATGTCTTGAGCAGAGAGAAACGGGAACAAGTCATTGCCCTGGGCCGGCTTGGGTGGTTTTTGCGGCGCATCGAGCAGGCGACGGGGGTGCATCGAGAGACGGCGGGCGAGTATCTTCGTGGCGCCGGGATTGCGTTACGCCGTCCTGGTGGTTGGGGACGCCGTGGTCCGGCAAAGGCGGCCATCGACCTGATCACCGACTCTGAGGGCGGAGATTCAAAACCGGCCATGGAGGTGATCACCGACTTTTCGGCCAAGACACCGGGTTGCGGACCGGCGAGCCGCTGCGAGGCGTACGGTGAACTGATCGCGCAGGAGCTCGACCGCGGCCGCAACTCGATGGGAATCTGGCAAGACCTGGTTGACCGTCACGGGTTCAACGGTGGCTACCAGAGTGTATTGCGCTACGTGCGGAAACTTCGCGCAGCCGCACCGCCAGAAGCGCGGGCCATCATCGAGACGCCGCCCGGCCAAGAGTGCCAGGTCAATTACGGCACCGGCCCGATGGTGCGCGATCCGGTGACGAGCAAGTGCCGGCGCACGCGGCTGTTCGTGCTGACGCTCGGTTGCAGTCGCAAGTCAATCCGACTGCTGGTGTTCCGGTCCAGCTCAAGAGCCTGGGCGGAACTGCATGAGAAGGCCTTCAGGCGATTGGGCGGGACTACCAGAATCGTGGTTCTCGATAATCTCCGCGATGGCGTCTTGGCGCCCGACATCTATGATCCGCAGTTGAATCCGCTCTACCGCGACATTCTGGCGCATTACGGAGTGACCGCGCTGCCCTGCAGGGTGCGGGCCCCGCATCGCAAAGGCAAGGTTGAATCCGGTGTCGCTCATGCGCAAAATTGTCACAATAATAGCGTCGAAGGAAGGAATCGGACTGACGGGCTTTGCATCCGGCTTCCATCAGGGTTCCGAGTGAGACCGCCACTTGAAAGCAACCGTCTAACGATACGCCGGCGGCCGAGTCGCTGTTTCGAACTTGGGGAACGAGACCTGAAACACGCTGCCCTTTTGCGACGCGGTTTCGACCGTCAGGTAGGCGCGATGCGCGTCAGCGATCCAGCGGGCAATATTCAGTCCTAGCCCGTTACCGTGCTGGAACTGTTTTTGATCAGGCCCGCGGAAGTGCCGGTCGAAGATGTGGGGCAGGGCCGACGCAGCGATCCCCGGTCCTGTGTCCCGGACCGCGAGAACCACTCTTGCATCGGCCTCTTTCAGATCGACCGAAATCGCGCCGCCCATCGGAGTGTATTTGATCGCGTTCTCCAGCAGCACTCCGATGAGGCGGCGCAGCAGCGAGCGGTCGCCCAGGATCCACAACTTCGGAATGAGATCGCAGATGAACGACTGGTCCTTCGCATCGGCCTGATTCAGGAACAGGGTGCAGCACTCGTGCACGATCGAAGCCAGTTCCACAGGCTCCTGGGAGAGTTCGTGCTGCTCAAATCCGTACCGCGCTGTCATCAACAGGTCTTCGAGCAAGGTAAGCGTGTGCTCGCACTCTGAGACTGTGCCTCGTAGCAGCCTGGTGTGTTCTTCCTGCGTACGCGGCTTGCTCAGGCCCAATTGTGCGCCGGCAAGGATGACGGCGATCGATGTGCGCAAATCGTGCGAAGCGTCAGAGGTGAATTGCGCGTTGCGTTCCACGGAGACTTGCAGCCGGGCGAGCATGCTGTTCCAGGCTTCGGCGAGCCCTTGAAGCTCGTCACCGGTTTGTGGGACGGGGACGCGGCCGCGAAGATCGGAGATGCTGAGACGGCTGGCCATTGCCGTCATCCGGCCCACCGGCGTGAGGGCCTTGCCGCTCAGCACATAACCGCCTGTGAGAGATGCCAGCAGGAGAAATGGGACGAATAGCAAATAGGATGTTCGCACGGTTTGCAAGATCCCGGTGTTTTCATCGATCCGGCCGGCCATCATAAGTTGCACCGGCAAGCCTCCCAGCGTGGTATGAACCAAATAGGTCCTCAAGCGGCGCCCGTTGAACGAATACTCGCGGTAACATGGCGCGGTGCAGCTTCTCAGGGTCTCAACAAACGGCTCGTTGCCGCCCGCAAAGAGGAGTTTCTTGCCGTCGCTGCTGCGCACCACCACTTCATCAGTCTCAGGAGCCACCTTTAAATAACGCTCCAAGCTCTGTTGCAAGGTCGCTGTGAGGTCATCCTTCAAATCGAGATCCACGTCGGCTGTCAGCCGCGCCGTGCGGCGAGTCATGGCGGGGAGACGTGAATCTTCGAGTGCCCTTTTTAGGTATAAGGTCAGAAAGATACCAAACAGCGACAGGCAGCCGAGCGTAAAGACGGCGTAATACATTCCAAACCGGACCCGGAGGGAATTCCACTTCACGCTGCCTCTCCTTCGGGCTCATGCTCTCGGCGCAATACGTATCCGATCCCGCGCACGGTGTGGATCAAGCGGCCGCCTGAAGCTCCCAGCTTGGCGCGCAGGCTGTGAATGTGCACCTCCAGATTGTTGGTGCTCACCTCGGCGGCGAATCCCCACACTGCCTCGGCAAGCTGATCTCGGGTTAACACATGATTGGCGCGGCGCATTAACGTCTCAAGAAGCATGTACTCCCGCCTTGTCAGTTCCAACCGCCTTCCATCGAGGCGAACAACACGCTGTTCCTGGTGCAGGGAGATTGGCCCCGCGTTCAACTCCGCGGATTGCGGAACCGGGCCACGACGCGAAACCGAGCGAAGCCTCGCGAGGAGAATGTCGAGGTGAAACGGTTTGGTGAGGTAATCGTCGGCACCGATGTCGAGGGCGCGAACCATTTCAGGCACCGTGTCGCGGGCGGAGATCACGATCACCGGTGTCAGGCAGTTCGCATGACGCAGTTGTTTGAGCACACTCAGTCCGCTTATGCCGGGCAGCATCAGGTCGAGCAGGACGATGTCGAAGTCGTGCGCGCTGATATAGCCCGCGGCGCCTTCTCCATCCACGAGATGAGCCACGACGTGACGGCTTTCCTCAAGCGCCTGCTTGACCAGTTCGGCCAGTCGAACGTCGTCCTCGATCATGCAGATCTGCATAGCCTCATTCTTCCAATCGTCTTGTCGTGTTGGGTTATTTCTCTGTGAATTCGAGACGACTGACAGCTTCTTCTAAGTTCCCTCTAAGGTTGCTGAGTTTTGATCGGTTCATGCTGGACTGAAGCCCGCTAAGCAAGAAGCGCCTTTGCAGAAGACGGTGTTCATTCCCCATGGTCCTATTGAGTTCGAACGCCACAGGAGTCGAAATGCGAAAGTTCCTTATCCGCCTGGCGATCTTCGCCTGTCTCGCATTGCCCGCTGCTTTGCAAAGCCAGATCGATCGAACAGAAATCAACGGAACGGTCATGGATCCGTCTGGAGCGGCGGTCCCAGGCGCGTCCATTACAGTCACGCAACTAGGCACAAACCAGGCGCGCACGGCAGTTTCGAATAGCCACGGTGGCTTCGCGCTGTCCGCGCTGCCAGTTGGCCGCTTTAGATTGACTGTAACGCACAGGGGCTTCCAAGATGTAACGGTTCCCGAGATGGATCTCCATGCTGGCGACGTGCGCACCGTGAACGTGAAACTCCCCCTCGGAAAAGTCAGCCAGTCCGTGTTCGTGCAGGCTGTGGAGGGCGCGCAACTCGACAAGAGCAACGCTGCTGTGAGTGGAACCGTACAGTCGATTCAGATTTCGAGCCTGCCCTTGAACGGACGCAACATCACCAACATCGAGACGCTCGCTCCCGGCGCTATAGATTCCGGATCGGGCTCCCAGCAGACCATCCGATTCGAAGGAAACGGAACCGACGATAACAACTTCCGTCTCGACGGCATCGATGCCAGTGGGGTCTTTCACGCGTCTCTGAAGTCGGCATTGCGTTTGCAGTTTTCAACTGAGGCAATTGCCGAGTTCAAGGTGGACACAGCCGACTACACGGCCGACACCGGGGGCTCGGCGGGCGGGCAGGTGAGCCTGATCTCCCAATCGGGCACAAACGAGTTCCACGGCAGCGCGTTCGATTATCTTCGCAACAACTACTTCGACGCCCTCGGGCCCATCCCATCCAAGAACAAGCGGCCCGTCTTCCAGCTCAACCAGTTCGGCGCCAGCCTGGGCGGACCGGTCAAGAAGGATCGCACCTTCTTCTTCGCGAACTACGAGGGATTTCGGCAGCAACTTGGCGGCGTTCCGCAAACTGGATTTGTTCCGAGCGCGTCTTTTCGCAGCGAGGTGGCGGCGGACCAGCCGGCCCTGGCGCCGGTGGTGAATGCTTACCCACAGGGCGAAGCGGCAACCTCCGATCCAGACGTGGATACGTACACCGGTGTGGTACCGAGCCCGGATCAGGAAAACGCCGGCACCGCACGCGTCGACCATCGCTTCAGCGACCACGACTCCGGCTACATCCGCTACAACGCCGACTATGGCATTTCCACCAGCGCCCTCGACGCTCTGGGACAGGGCGTGACCATCACGGCCAACGTCAATAACGCCGTGCTTCAAGAGACGCACATTGTGAATGCGCACATGATCAATGAAGCCGAGTTTGGCTTCAATCGCAACGTTTACCAGCAAAACCAGGCCACCGGCCTCCCCATCAACTTCTCCATCACCGGGTTCACCGAACTTCCGGAGAACTACAGCAAGCAGCAAATCGGGCAGGATGAAGACCTCCTGGATACCGTTACGTGGACGAAGGGCAAACACACCCTCAAATTCGGCGCTGAAATACAGTGGCCGTGGTTCTACGAAGGCAACTCAACCGATGGAACCGCAACGTTTCTGAATGAAGCCGCGCTGCTTGCCAATCAGTTGAGTACGTACCAGATTACCGCGCCCCTGCCCGATAAGGGCATGCGCAAGTTCCATGCGGCCGGCTACGCGCAGGATGAGTGGAAAGCGACGCCTTCGCTCACTATGAACTTTGGTCTCCGATACAGCTACTTTTCGCCTTTCACCGAAGTCCACAACAGCGAAGACCCCTTCGACATCGCGAGCTGCGGCGGTTATTGCGGAATGGGCGCCGCGTTCTATTTCCCCAACTATCGCGACTTCGATCCCCGCGTCTCGATTGCATACGCTCCCGACGCGTTCAAGGGCAGGACCGTTTTGCGCGCAGGTTTCGGAACTTACCACGGAGAAGACCAGCTCGGCGACGAGGACAGCCCCGTGGTGAACAACGAGCCGTCCACACTGTTAACAAGCGGAGTGCAATCAAACGGCTCAACAGTCATCTATAGCTATCCTGTCCCGGGTTCGCTCACGCCGTCCACCGGACTCGCGCTCACGCCGCGCTCGATGGCGCGCCATCACCCCGACTCCTACGTCGAGCAGTGGACGGGATCGATCCAGCAGGCGCTTCCGGGACAAACCGTACTGACGCTCGCTTATGTGGGTTCACATGGGGTACACGTCTTTCGGCGGAGTTATACCAATCTCATCAACCCTGCCACCAATACCAGGCCGCTGCCGCAGTTCCCCAGTGAGATTGACACGAAGTATAACGAGGGAGAATCGAGTTTCAATGCCTTTCAGGCCGGCGTTACGCGGCGATTCCACGGTGGCTTGTTCTTCGGAGGCAATTATATGTACTCCCATGCGATCGACGACGGATCGGTCGGCAGCGGAGATGCCGACTCACCCGAAGACATCGCCTGCTTCCGCTGCGACTACGCCAGCAGCGATTTCGATTCGCGCCATACCGGTACAGCGAGCCTGGTCTATGACCTTCCCTTCGGACGCGGCGGCAAGTTCTTTACCTCGGCAGGCGCGATCGATCCGATTGCGAGTGGATGGTCGATCGAGTCCGTCCTGATTGCCCGGTCGGGCTTCCCCGTCAACATTTTTCTTAACCGGCCGAGCTCGGAGCTTCCGGACGGCAACAACGTCGATCAGCGGCCCGATCGAGTGGCTGGTGTGCCACTCTACCTCGGCCATGGGGTCCACCACTGGCTGAATCCCGCGGCCTTCTCGCTGCCTGCAGTCGGCGCTTGGGGGGACGCAGGACGCAATCTCGCCGTTGGGCCGTCGTTGTGGCAGGACGATGCGGCCGTGCAGAAATCCTTCCGCGTGACCGAAGCCAGCAGCATCATCTTCCGCGCGGAGTCGTTCAACATCTTCAACCGCGCACAGTATGGCCAGCCGTCGTCCACACTGAGCGTTGCCACCAACTCCTCCACCGGCGCCAGAACGCTTTCGGTTCCTTCGAGCTTCGGCACAATCACGTCGACGGTCAATTCCGCCGGCCTCGTCGGGACGGGAACACCGCGCGTGCTCGAATTCTCCGTTCGCGTCACGTACTGAAAACTCCTTGCACCGAAACGGGCCGGCCGCGCAGGCGCGCGTCGGACTCAATCTGCGCGTTTTGCACAATCACGGATCGAAAACCACGAATCAGGAAAAACAGATGAAACCATCTTCGATGTTCTTGCCGGTATTTTTTATAGCGATGCTGGCTTCCCCATCTCCCCTTGCGGCGCGTCAAACCACACCGACTGCTGGGGCCACGCCCGCGCCCCGAATCCAGGTCGATGCACCTTACGCTGAGCAGCTTATTCAAAAAATCAAGTCCCAGCATCCCGAAATACAAAAGCTCAGCCTTCACGCCGTGCCTCCCGGACAAACTGTAAATGCAATTATCGCCAGCAATTATCCGCAGAAAGTCGGCAAGCTGTCGTCGCCAAGCGATCTGCAGATGGTCGCCTCGGGCAAACCGAAGGTCAACCGCATCCAGACAGGCGGGTTCTGGGACACCTTCATTCCGCTACACAATCGGAACGGCAAGACCATCGGCTTCCTCGTCATGGAAGTGCCCTTCGCCACGGCATCGACAGAAGAGGGCGCGATCGCCGAGGGCATCAAGATCCGCACGCAGGTGGAGCGGCAGGCGCCAACACTCGCCAAGCTGTTCGGACCTGCTAAGTAGCGCCGCCAACGGCTCAGCCGGCGGTTGAGGCCGATGGCCGGAAGGCCGGGAGCCTGTTCTGGCGCGGACCCGCGGCTTAATGCTGCAATCGATTCGCATGAACGTCCAACCCTACAGAGTGGAGTTGCTCTTGTCCTGCTGGATCACGTCGTTTGTCGGAGCTCTGCTCTTTGTTTTTCTCGCGCCTTGGCCAGTAGATCCGCCGCCAAGGGCCGCGCTCATCGTGCCAGTACAACAGGACCAGATGCCCGCTTCAATCGAGGGCCGCTTCGATCATCTTGGCATCGACCCTCGCGGGAACCGCCTGTTCGCGGCGGCGGAGTCTGCGCATCAGGTCCTCGTATTCGATCTTGCCTCGGGCAGGTATCTTCGCTCCATCGACGGCATCGAGATTCCGCACGCGGTTCTCGTCCGCCAGGACATCAACCGCATCTACATCACCGATGGCGGCACGGGCGAGGTGCGTGTCTACGACGGCAAAACCTATCGACTGCTGAAGACAATTCCGCTGGAAGTCGACGCTGACGCCATCGGTTACGACCCTCAGACTAAATTGCTCTACGTCGACAATGGCGGAGGCGACGCGCATGAATCCTACTCCATGCTTAGTGTCGTCGATACGACGAGCGGAACCAAACTGGCCGATATCAAAATCCCGGGCGAGACGCTGGAAGCAATGACGCTCGAAAAGAACTCTGACCGGATGTTTGTCAACGATGCGTCCGTGAACAAAGTGGTCGTGCTCGATCGCCGTACACGCCAGATTATCGCCACGTGGCCCGTCACGCTGGGCAAACGAAACGTGGCCATGGCGCTCGACCAAGCGCATCATCGGCTCTTTCTTGGCTGCCGCGACGGCAAACTCGTCGTATTCGATACGCAATCGGGAAAGGAACTTGAGGCGCTGCCTATCGGCGGCGGAATCGACGACCTCGCGTTCAATCCGGCCACCGGACGGCTCTACGCCCAGTGCGGCGCCGACGGAACCACCTGGATCTACCGAGGGCAGCACGGCAGTTACAAGTTGCTCGGAAAGATCGAAGAAGGAACCAAAGCAAAGAACTCGCTTCTGGCTCCGCGCCTAGATCGTTATTTTGTGGTAGTGCCACCTGAGAAGATGCCTGGATTCATCGACGTTTTTTCGCTGAGTTCAAACTAGTGCGGTGACCGTATAGTGTCGTAATTTCCCAGGTGTCAAAAGCGGGACCTGGGGCACCCAAGTTCAATGGTTCGGCTACGAAATCACGGGGACAAAGCACCAGGGGCCGCACTTGGATGTTAGCCGATCTTCCGGGGCTGCCCATGCATATGACAACGCTTTGTGATTGGCTGTGGTACCTTGCGCCGCTAACCTTCGCAAGCTCGTATTGCGCTATTGCCAAAGCCTGCCATGGGACCGTCGAAGATAGATCGGGAACCCTATCGCCGGGCACTAGGAGAGACGGCCTAATCGGTCGGAGGCCATTCAATACGCTGATAGAGAGTCTGGACCGAATCCTTCAATTCCTGGCTTACCCGGACGCGATCTGGGACGCTCTTTTTGAGAGCAGCGCGAATTCGGTTGATCTCAGTGGCCGTGCCCCGTGCGGTTCGGTTCACATCATCTCGGCTACTTTCCGAGTTACACGCAACGGAGAAGAGATAAAAGATAGACCGCGCAATGTCTTGAATTCCCTGAGTGAGTTGGCCTGCTTGGTATGTGTTCATGGTTTGAATGCTGCCGTCTAAAAATAGGGCTGCGATCTGCGTGTCGCCACCGCAATCATCAACATGCTCTTTCACATTGCAGATTATGTAGAGAGATGTTGCGAAGTCTTCTTCAATGCTGTCGGTGTCCACTCGGACGTGATCCACGAGAAATTCCGCAAGTTCTCTTCCACATCCAATAAAGGCATAGTCCTGAATTTCTGTGACCGTCGGACCGAAAGCCTTATAAAGTCGAATCTCGCGGGGAACATAAATAGCAAAGATCAATTCCGAATCTGGCTTATCGCCTGTTCCGGCGTAGACCTTCCAAATTTTGGTATGCCAGTCTACCAGCGCAGTTTCAACATCCTCAAACACCTCCCCAATCTTGGTCCCCTTGCACCTTTCGGCCGCTTTCCACATCTCCTCGATCAGTCGATCAACAAAGATGCCATCTCCGGCCCCGGCAAACAGCATCCTTACCTTGTCGGTTGGTTCGCCTACGTGCGGTTTGATTACCAACTTGGGGATCCTGATTTTCGTGCTTCCAAGTGTCTCCTGCGTGTCAGCAGAAAGAACGACACCGTACATGCTCTTGAAGGCTGCGCAAATAGTCATGCGCTTCCTCTTCTTGAGCCGAATGGGGTTAGGCTTGGGGGTTTTCGGCTTAGGCGAAAGCATACTCGCCTCCGCTGACAACCTGTGGAAAACCAAACTGACCCACTACCCAATTTCCGTGCCAAAGACTTCCTGGTAGAGTTTCGCCGACGCCGCCGGGTCTGCAGAGTGTAGTCCGACGTGACGGATTGCAATGTCTTGACGGGCAAACTGCTTTTGGGTGAAGACGTCCTTGGCCGACGCCCCCTTGCCACCGTTCAAGTGAGCGGGCAAAGCATTCCGGGTTGGTGTCATCATCGTGTTCTCTTGTTCTTGGTAATTCCCTGCTCTGACTAAACCTCGAGGCTGCTTGTCAGCCAGAAGGCTTGATAGCGTCGGGAAGAGATCGTCAGCGCCTCATCGATGAGAACCCTGAAAATCCAGCCGCGGAACTCGCCTTCGCTCTCAAAGCCGGGCAGAAGGGGCTAAAGCCCCACCTTTGTTTTGCGGCGCTTTCGGACACAGTGAAGTCGTGCCCAGTTACAAAACCGGCTTCGCCGGGAGTTCTTCGGCAGACTGTATAGCCCGCGGTTTTCGAGCGACTTCGCGGCACGGCTGAAGCGGTGTCCTTGCCAAACCTCGATCTCCCCTGGATTCGATTCCAAGGACGATTGCCCGGCTGGGACTGATGCTTCGGGTACGCTCGGGGTCGTCCTGATCGGCTGACCGCTTGCGGCCGGCGCGGGGCGGTTTATCCGCTCTGGAAGGCGGGGATGGGCGACGCACTTTCTGCGCCGGAGCAAGTCGCGGAGGCCCTCGGCAGCGACCTGCAGGGCGGCGCTCTCCCTGCGAACTCTCTATTCCGTCAACGATGCCAGATCGCCAGCACGCAGGGAACTGGAGACCGTGGGCGTGCGGAGGGCGGCGGGGGCTTCGGGTTGAAGGTCAAGGGCGGCGTGGATGCCGGCAGGTCTGGACGCGCCGGGAGCGGCCGGAGCGGGGATGGCAGAGCCCGATGCGATGGAAGTGAGGGGAACCAGATTGCCGTCCACGATGGCGTACCTGTGACCGCGCCAGCGGATGGAGTTGTGCGCGAAGCTGAGGACCCAGATCACGGAGGCCAGCAGGTCCCAGAGGGGAATGAGCGGGAGCTTGGCCCAGACACCGGGCTGGTGCAGGCCCGCGGAGCCCACCAGGAGGGTGAGGACGCTGCGCGCCAGGAAGTATCCCCCGAGGTAGATGCCAGCTACGGCCGCAGAAGGCACGGCGGCCACGGCGAGCAGGGCCCAGGGCAAGCCCAGGGTGAAGATGAGGCCGGCGTGTCCCCAGGGGCGCAGGTGGCGCATGACGGTAATCCAGCGCAGGCGCTTGAAGAAGAGCTCGCGGAAGGAGCTGTAATCGGGAACGGTGGAGACGGCGTAGGGGAGCAGGACCACTTCGTGGCCGCACTCGGCGATGAGGCGGCCGACCCAGAGGTCGTCGGCAGGCTTGTTCTGGATGGAGGGGTAGCCGGAGAACTCGGCGAGGTGGGAGCGGGTAGTGCAGATGGTAGGGCCGAGGGCGAATTTGACGCCGTCGAGCTGCCAGGCAGTGAGGATGCCCGGGTAGAAGTCGGACAACATACCTACCTCCTGGAGACGCTGAACCCAACCGGTTTCTTTTTCAGGAACATAGAAGCAGGTGACGGCTCCGGTTCCGGGATCGGCCATGGGGGCGACGATGCGGCGGAGGTAGTCGGGCTCGACGCGCACATCGCTGTCGCTGATGACCAGGTGCTCGTAGGAGGCTTCTTCGACGAGGCGGGCGAGCTTGGCGACCTTGTCGTTGGTGGCGGTGCGCCCGGCGCCGATGACGACGCGAATGCGGGTGCCGGGGAAATCGGCCTGGAGGCGCTGGATGACGGGCAGGGCGGGGTCGCTGGAGTCTCCCACGCAAAAGATGACTTCGTACTCGGGGTAGTCCTGGCGGCAGAAGCTGGCAAAGTTTTCGTAGGCTTCCGGGTCGAGTCCCAGCACCGGCTTGAGGTTGCTGACGGGAGGTAGAAACCGGCTGGTGAAGCGCTTGGGCCTGCGGAAGAACCGCAGGGTGCTGAAGATCGCTATCCCATAGTAAATAAATGGGATCGCAGCCGCCACGAGGAGTATTATCCGGGCGGGAAGGAGGAAATCGGCAAGAACAATCAGGGCCATATGCACCGAATCCGAAAAATAGAAGTTCCCGTCTTGATGTCTTGCTGGGGAAAAGGCTCAGTATCGAAAGCCTGGGAGAGTCTTTTGACCGCGATGTTTCCTATTTTTTGAGCGGGGCGACCTGCACCCCGCGGTCTATGAGTGTGAGATGCTGCCGGCTCCCAGCGGATGCGGATGAGGCCTAACTAAGGCGGAAGCGGCCGTGGAGCATGTGAAACGCATCAGGGGTTCTCCAAATTGCAGGCAACACTTGCAATCCTGTCCAGTGGGTTGAGCCCGAGGTCCCGATCGGAAAAAGCGGTGGAATGAGCATGGTCAAGGCCCATTTGGTGCCAACTTCCGTTCAGGATGACAACTGTATTGTAACTAATTACAAACAATCAAGTTAATATTTTACGATTGTCTGTACGAGTCCTACACAGATACATGGGGTCAAGGACTTGCAGAAAAAATCTGCACGGAATCTGCACAGAACGCATCAAAACAGGCTGAGGCGAATATGGGATTCGTCACCGACAAAGCGGAACTCAAGCCGGGCCTGATTCTCTTCCGGCGCGGCGACGTGGATCATCGGATGTGGTATTGCCGCATGAAGATTCCCAAGGCCGACCGCTACAAGACGGTTTCGCTCAAGACAACCGACATCGAGGTGGCGCGAGAACGCGCCTTCGACCAGGATGCGGACATCCGGTTTCGGCTGAAACATGACGTTCCTGTGTTCAACCATCCCTTCCGCGAGGTTGGGAGAGAGTATTCCCTGATCCAGGAGGCGCGAGCGAAACGCGGCGAAATTAGCGCCGCGCGGCCCAAGAAAGTTCGTGCTGTCATCGAAGGCGCTTTAGACAGGTATGTCGGTTCAACGCAAGTGCACCTTATCGGCGATGAGCTTTGGGGCGGCTATCCGGCATGGCGGCGGGAGAACGGAGCGGGACGCCACAAGCGCAACGGCGTTCGGGAAGTCAGCGACGACATGGCACAAGCCTTCGCGGATAAGGAAGCTGAGCGCCGCACCAAGGTTCAGCAAACCCTGGGCATCCGGGTTTTGAAACCGATTGAAGTCAAACCTTCCGATGAACGAGTGGTTCCTTATATCAGTGATTCCACCATCCGCTTCGAGATGTCCATCTTCGGTGCGGTGATGAATTATGCCGTCAAGAAGCGTTATGTTCCCGCAAGCCAGCGCTTCGATGAGCGCCCGAAGCTCAAGACGATGCGGCGGGATGAGTTCACGCTGGAGGAATATCGCAAGCTCCACACCGTAGGCCGCAAGTGGATTGGTGAGGCCGACAAGCCTTCGAGCATCTGGTATCGCACTGTCACCTACAACATGATCCTGATTGCGTGTAATACAGGCATGAGGCCAGCGGAGATGAAGAATCTGCGCTGGCGCGACATCATGCCCGCGAAAGACCGCGAAGGGCGCGAGATTGTCGTGCTGTTCGTGCAGGGAAAGGGCAAATCCCGCAAGCTGGTTGCGCCCAAGAGTGTTGGAGACTATTTAGAACGCATCCGCGTTATCTCCAAAGCCACGGAACCGAGCGACAGGGTATTTACCAACGTTTCGGGCAAACCCGAAAAAAGTCTCTACAATTCCCTGATTGCCGATCTTCTGAACGAGGCGAATCTGCGCGAAGGCACGCAAGGCGTGCCGCGCTCGACCTATTGCTTCCGGCACACCTACGCCACGCTCCGATTGCAGGAAGGCGTGGACGTGTATTTCCTTGCAGAGCAGATGGGAACTTCCGTCCATATGATTGAGCAGCACTACGGGCATGTAAACACGATCAAGCACGCCGACCGCGTGTTGCAGGGCATGGCGGGATGGGAGATGTCGCAACTGGAGCCGGACGACACCAGGGTCAAGGCGTCGAAAGCGGCGGCTACCCGTGATCAGTCCAAGAGAGGTCAGCGCAACAAGCCGCGCTGACCGTGAACCTCCCGAAGCCGCTGTTGCCGGAGCCGTGGCGGAGGCTGGCGCAGGGAGGTAATCATTTCAATGTCCGGACTGGACGCTCCTCACTGATATTGTTCTGATTTGCCGCAGCCCCGCCGGGGCGTTCTTAGCGGCAAATCTCCGCGCACTAGCCGCCGCTGGCGGCAGTATTTCAATATCCTTGCGTCCACGCATCAAAGCACCTATTGAATTGCTGCTCTGCGATCACGTTCAATCCAAACAAGACGCGGCTATTCCGTCTCAAAATCATAAGCTGTTGCCACAGGAGCGGGGTCTGAGCAAGGGCAGCGAGACATGCACGGATCACCATGCAGGTTCGCAATGGACTCACATCAGTCAAATAGAGATGATTGAGAAGCTGGCGAAAGATTCCGAAGCGAACTTGCGGATTCGCTTGCGGCGAGGCCAGAATCTCAATTGCCTGTCGGAGCGGTGTGGCGTCAGGATCATATTGTGCTTGCTTCACAGATTCGATAAACACAGCGGCATCCATGTATGTTCCGGCATATTCAAATCCAACCAGTTTGGCGGTTGCAATGACATACTCTTCCCGACTTAGTTCTCCAATATCCGCAAGTCGCGCAAGAACACACTGCGTCCAGACCCCCACGGTTCCAAACATGCCGAAACCAAGCTGAGACTGAATCACATCGTCCGTCCAGAGCACCGTTTTGTCTTCCTTTGCGAGTGCAATCGCTTCGGCACCGTAGAGTCCCACATAGTCCGACACACTCTTTCTCTCCTCCGATGACCACGAGGCCATTCGTGTTGGAGAGGCTGTGGAGACATCCCCATGAAATTCTCGGAGGAATTCTTGATCCCTCTCGCGCCTCCGCTTCCGTTCTTCGGCAGTCTCGTGATACATGCGATACTCGCCATCTTCAAATGCGAGAATTCCACTGTCTGAGGATTCACTCATCTCTGGACCCAGCATCTCATCGAGTTCCAGCGCCGTGTCATCGGAGATTACGAACTTGTATGTCCTGGACTTTAGAATCTTGGATAAGCCGAGAAGCCGAACCGTACCTATCGCCGATAAATCCAAGACAATGGTGGAGGCGTTCGCCAAAGCTGCAAGTGCGCGCTGATACTCCTCGCTCGTCCCAAGGGCGCATTTCACTCCCAGCTTCTCCGTCACAGCAATATTCATCAGTGCAGCGTAAGCGTTCTTTCCGAAGGGCGCTCCATATAAATGAAGTGACATTGGCATGGTCTGGTAGACCTTTCGCACCTGTTCCGCTCGCAGGAATCTCGTCTGCGCTGAGGCCAGCACTGCGGCGAGTCCGAGTTGAAGCGGATGGTCCGCTGGTTCGATGGGAACGGACTCAACAACGTGAGAATCAGGGAACCGTTCTGGAAGCCCTGCTAGGCAATCATGGTGCCGCCGCAGATACTTCGGCATGATTTGTTTAATCACAGCCTCCGTATTCCAAATGTTTCCCTTTACGACAACAAAGGTATCTCCAACTTTCTTACCGAGAAGTTCGGTGGTACGCGGGTCGCTCGGTGCAATTTCATCGAAGTCACGAATGGGAGGAGCCGTCTCCTCTAGGACTACCCACCTGAGTTCGCCGGTAGGTTGCGTTTGATACTGAACCGCAGCTCCCATGACGACTTCTGACAATGAAATTTCGGGAATAGCCAAGCTCCCGGTTGCCAGCACGCTTTGAATCATCGCGCGATGCGCGTCAAGTTCATCGAAATGGATACGCAGATAGCGGTACGCATAATCGACCGCCTTTGCCTTGTCCGGTCCCTGGCTCAAAACACCGATTGCGACGCGAATATAGCCTGTTCGAAGTTCGTCAACAGTAGGCAAGTCAGCCAGGGAGGATTTCACCAATTCAGGCTTGCGATGCAGAACGCCAATCGTAGATAGCCGCAGTTGCGCGATCCTGTGATTAGGATTTTCGTCGATAAATGCCGTCAATCGGGCGATCGCCTTTGGAACGTCGTATTTCTCAAGAAACTGCACCTCGAACTCGATTTCTTCCCACTGGCGACCCGGTTGCTCGGATAGCTTGTCGAACACCTGCATGATGATGTCGTGCCGTTCCAGTTTGAAAGCACAATCGACCAAGAATCGCACCTCGAAGGCTGGGAACTCCGCTGCATACAGCTCTTGGAAGAGCGATAGGGCATCTCCCGGTCTCTGGAGTCGCATGAAGGTTCGACCCAGAAAATCCTTCGTCTCAAAGTTTGTTTCTTCCGTGCAACGAGACTTGGCTTCAAGCGCGATTTCGACCGCGCGATTTGCGTCAGGTTCAATAGCACTTCTGGCGGCCAGTTCCGTTACTGGATCGAGCTGGCCCGAAAGAGTCCGCAAATACGAACCAGCAACATCCAGCTTCGTTCGACGCACCATCACTTTCATGGCGAGAACAACTGCTGAGGGACGCATAGGAGCCGGAAGTCGTCCCGTAATTTCTGAGAGTATGGTGATGGCCTTGTCGAGGTTGGCATCCGTCCCGGTGCCAGCGAGCGCTTGCGCCTGCATGACCCGGATAGGTGGCATCGGCGCAATCGCATTGAGCCGTTCCGCTGCGTCGGCGGCCTCTTCGAGCTTGCCTTCCGCGAATTTGCTCTCAGTCAATGCCAGAAGTGCGTCAGCGTGGTTTGGCAGCAAAGCAATAGCCGCTGCTGCATCGCCGGAGCCTTCCGCGATCTTGCCCTGCACAAGATAACCGCGGCATCGTACCAGCAGAATTTCAACCTGAGATGGTTTCGCATTTTCCCGCTGTGCAAGCGATAACGCCTCGGTCGCTATCGTTACGGCCTTCTCGCCGTGTTCTAACCGCTCCTCTTTTTTCACAACGCGGAGATTGTCGCTCGGCAACGCCTGGCGCAGCTCCGCCTGTGCCAGAACTTGAACAGGTACAGACCATTCCCGGCGCAGCTTCTTGGCAGACGTGGCATAGGCGGAGGCTGCCTCCAATTCGTCGCGTTGCAGAGCACGCTGCGCCAGTGAAGCGAGAACGTCTGGTTCGCCGGTGAGGATAGAACCCAATTCCTGTTCCAGATCACCTGTTTTCATTTCATCCGGTGCGGTCGCTACCCACAGAGAAGCGAGGCGCGGCGTTGCCGGATATTTCTGGCGGAGATTCGAGGCCACCTTAAAGGCCCGCTCATTGTCCCGCACAAGGTAATAGGCAAGAACTTCGTTGATTCGCGCGTCTTCATTATCCGGCTCATATTGCAAAGCCTGAAGAAAGAGCTGGGATGCTTCGGGGAGCTTACTCTCCTGCAATGCCGCGTAGGCCAGATTCGATACGAGGCGGAAACGATGATGCGATGTGAGCCGTCCCGCGTGCCTCTCTTGCACACCTTTCAGGAGTATCCTGGCCTCATCTGGCGCGCCCGCGCGTATTCGATCCCGTGCCTGGTCGATGTCCCGGTCAATGTCACTCGTAACTTCACGGTGCGGGATATTCGAGAGATTTTCCTGAATCGTGCTTAGCGTTTTGTTTGCTCGCGTCGTGAGGGAAAGCATTTCGCCGCGCGTGCTTTCTTCCCTGGCATCGCGCTGTCGAAAGTAGGCTTCTACCTGAGTCGCTGGCATGACGCTGGTGACAGCAAAATAACGGACGTAGAGATCATGATTGTTACGAACTCGCCTTGCGACATCAAGGTTAAGCTGACGCCACGGTTCGATCTTCGTGCGAAGAGTGGTCAGCAGCCGTTCCTTTGAGTCGTCCCACTTGAAATCTTTGAGTTTCTCGTATTCGTTGGTGACTGCATGGAAGGCAGTTTGCACATCACCTTCTGTCAGTTGAGTCGGCCATCCTGCGAGCAACTGTTCCGCAGGCTGATAGAGGCCGCCCGGTGCCCATATTTCATATTTCACGCCACTGTCTGGAATAAATGGCGTCTTCATGTCGTGAAGCGCCAGTTTCACGAGCTCCCGCAGCAATCGAGGCTTGTCTAAGGGTGTCGAGAGGTTCTTGCATTGCACGATGGTCTGGAGCTTCGCATCGACGTAAACCAGTACATCTCTGCCCTGATCGCCAGTGCTCTTGACAAGGATTACTTTGGCTTGGGGATTCAGGGGATCGCCTGAGAGCAGGTAATAGGTAAGTATCTCGAACCGCGAGCCACCAAGAGGTGTGAACGGGAGTGTGGTTTCCCCGTCAGGATCGGGAAGCCGTTCCAATTCGGTTGCATCGTCCGCCGCGATTTCGCTCCCCGCGACGACCTCATAAAAGTCAGGCAGTTGAATCCCAGAATCGTTCATAGAACCTCTGGTCAAGGAACCACAGGATCAATCTCCCTTCTTATTTTACGAGTGGGAAGCGGATAAGCGGGGAGGAAAGTTCCTCCCTGGTTCCAGCCGCCGAAATCGCACCGGCGTCTTCCACCACCCACGTCAGCGGGGCCTGTGTCCTGCCCCGCAACGCCCGACCCTGAAAGCAATGCGGAAATAGACCTAAATTTCTTCTTTTATCGAGTGCCCCCGCTTCATGCGGCTTTATGGCAGAGCCGGTCGGAACCCGTCAAGGGTGTTCGCTGACGCTCCATAAACGGGCACAGTACGCCCGCCCTTGACCGAACCCGCCTCGCCTCTGCCCGCCGCACAAAACATGAAGCGGGGGCACTCAACAAAAGAAATTTGGTTGAGAGCCGAAGGCGAGCTGCCCTCCTTCAGATTCCGCCCCACGCGGGCAGCACAGGAGAGCAAACGTCATGGCATACCGCAACCATCGTAAGGCAGCCAGCAGGCCGAGCATTTACCAGACCGTCACCGACCGCATTATTTCCAGCCTTAAAGCAGGCGTGATTCCGTGGGAGAAGCCGTGGAAGACGCCGCGCTACGCAGGCGGACCATTCCCGTGCAATTTCTACACCGGCAAGCCCTACCGTGGCATCAATGTCCTTTTGCTTTGGTCGAGCGAGTACAGCTCCCCGTTTTGGCTTACCTTCAAGCAGGCCCAGGCATTGAAAGGGAGCGTCCGCAAAGGCGAGCATGGGACGCCGATTATCTTTTATAAACAGCTTCCCGAACATGGCACGAAAGACAAGGACGGCATTGACAAGGATGAGCGCGCTCCCTTCGTTCTCTGCCACTACACGGTTTTCAATGTGGAGCAGTGCGACGGCCTCACGCTTCCTGAAATCTCGCAGCCTGCCACGGCGCCGGAGATCGGCGAAGACGAACTCTGCGAGAGCATTGTCACCGGATGGGAGCGCCGCCCTGTGCTACATCTCAACAGCCCCACCGAATACCGCGCTTACTACCGGCCATCCACCGATTCCGTCCACATGCCCGCCCGTAACCGCTTTGTGGATGCGCCGCACTATTACAGCACCCTGTTTCACGAGCTAGTACACAGCACCGGCCACGAGAGCCGTCTCAATCGCACCTTTGGCGACCGCTTCGGAGACGAGCTTTACAGCAAGGAGGAACTGGTAGCCGAGATGGGAGCCGCGTTTCTTTGCGCTATCGCTGGCATCGCTAACGAGCACACCGACCGCAACACCACCGCTTACATCCAGAACTGGATTGCCACGCTGGAAGAAGATAACCGGCTCATCGTTCATGCCGCCGCCAACGCGCAGAGAGCCGTGGACCTGATTCTCGGCAGCACGTTTGAGGAAGAGAAGGAGACGACTGAAAACGCCGGGGATGCCGCCGTCAGCGGCATCCCCGCCAGCCAATGCGATGACGGGCTTGCCTTGATCGCGAGGGCAGCACAAATCCTGAAGCTGGCTGAAGCCTCGCCGACTTCCCGTTCTTGAGTGCAGAGGACGTTAATAACGCGGTTATAATCGGGGGAATGATCGTGCGCCGCACAGTTCCCGATGCGCTTCCCCGTAGGAATACTCCTTTCACGAAGGAAGAATTGTTGAACGGCCTCAACAACGTTCTTAACAATTTTCTCTACGGGTCCGTGTGCCCGAAGCTTGTACCTCCTGAGTGTTGGAGAGACGCTGCTCAGAAGTGGGCTGTCTTCCAAAGCAGCGAGGGAGAGATAAAGATTCAGCTTGGTCCACTGGTACGACGAGCCTTTGATGTTGACCACACTCCCTGCGAAGGGTTCAAAAGGAACTACGAAAACAGTCTTCTCCGGACATTGATACGCGAGGCCCACGAGCTAATTCTGCTGTACTGCGAGGAAACGCGACAATTTCCTGTGTACGAGGCCGAGCCGTGGTTTCAATTCGCGCGCATTCTGAGAAATGTTATCTCGCACAAGGAGTGCGGCACTCTCAGAAAGTGGCCCAAAGACCTACTCGCAAAAGGGATTACATCCGTAACGTGGCGGCGAAAAACCTTCGACACGTCAATGCTTGGTCAACCATTAGTGTTCTACCCGCCGGACGGTCTCGAACTGGTGAAAGATCAGATCGATTTCGTCGCCGCTAAACTGTCGTAATCCAGTTTGGGAGACGCCCTGGCATTCACCGGGAGAGGACATCCCCCAGGTTACTTTGCCCTGCGATTTGCGGGCGGAGCCGTCTCGATGTGGTGATCCTTCTTCCACTTGAGGAAGGACTCTCTCGCATCCATCAGCCACTTATCATGGGGCAGGTCTGACTCGGTTTCCTCAAGTATGTACTCGCCCAAGGCTACGTATCTGCCAAAACCCTCAGTCCACCCGTACCAGGCCCCATACTCGGCCCCAAGCTGATTGACTATTGCCATCGCCCGTTGCTCGTGCTGTTCCTTTTCTTGCGAAGTCTTCTTCATCTGCCCATCCTTGCAGGGTTTATATACCCTACGATTTAAGCGCTTGCGCGGTAAAGGGGTCATGAGATTCCGGGAAGCCACTCGCCACAGTAGTTATTCGCCTGCAGTTCAACGCGACCGCAGTATCGCGACAGTTTTAATTAAGCAGGTTTGATTCAAGGCCGCTGACGGTCAAAATGTCATCCACGCTCTTGCTTACAGTGGCCCCGTTGTCAATTAGCTTTACTTGCTTTCCATCAGTCCAAGCAACCACCGCAGTACGTCTCTTGCCTTTGTTGGTCCTGTAGGTGACACTATCGCCCTTTTGAAACGCTTGCCGCTTGGGTGATTCACTGGAACGCGGTTCTGGAATGTTTACATCAGCGCCCGCCAGAATCGCTCCACCTATTCCGTGGGCTTGAGTAGATTCACCGGAACTCTGCGGTATTTCCAATTCGAGATAAGCGGGATCGGGTGTCCCGCCGCTTGCTTGTGAACTGGAAGCATCGAAAGACTGCTCAGATTGAGCAACCGGCTTGTCTGATTCAGGCTTGACCACACGCTTCTCGACGATGCGAGAAGCAGTCTCGATTGCTCCCAATGGCTCTATGCCCATGCAATAGAGGAATTGAACAAGTTCCTCCATGACCTCATCTTTACGAAGCACCCATGTTGAAGCGAAGCAACGCCAAAATACCCACCCCGCACGTTCGAGCACACGCTGACGGCTAAGGTCATGTTGCCATCTGTCAGCGCCGTGAAATTCATCCCCATCGCATTCAATAGCCAGTCGAAGATCGCCCTGCCCTTCGACAACCATGTCGATGCGGTAAGCGCCGGTTTTGACCTGTGGTGTTACGCGATAGCCTCGGGACACAAGTTCCGAATAGACTTGTTTCTCGAATCCCGATTCACAGCGGTCGATAAGAACTTCCGCCTCTACCTTATCAACAACCAGCGGGTTGTCAAAGTGCGTGAGTAGCCCTGTTCGCAGGTCCTTGTCCGAAAGGTCCGAAAGCTGGACAGACCGCACCAGATACATTCGATCCTGAGCACGGCTGGCAGCGACGTTGAACCGCTGGTCGAACATGTTGCCCGAAAGGGCTTTGCAGTTCAGCGGATCAACCACCAATGACAGAAACATGATGTGGCGCTCACTGCCCTGGAAAGTGCGCGCGTCGCCGCATAGAAATTTTCGTCTGTGCAACTCGCCCGCATCGCACTTCCGGGTTACGACCGAGTCAATCAGCTTCGCTTGCTCTCCGCCGAGAAGCGACACAACGCCGATGGTTCTTCCCCTGAGTTTTTCATTGGCAAGAATTGCGTTAATCTCATCGGCTATTACCTCGGCCTCCCGGTGATTGCAATCATGCGCGTCACGAACCCCACCCTCGACATAAATATCTACGAGCGGCGGCTCGATGCGCTCAGAAGCCCGAGGAATCCGAAGCGGCTGAATCTGGCCCTTGTAAAAGGTACGGTTTGAATAGGCAATGATCGGAGGAACGCACCGGAAATGTTCCCGAAGCATGATTTGAGTCGCGGCGAAAACGCGGGCGGCAAGATCATAAAGTGACTTTTCCGGCGTCATCTCAGCCGCGTAAGGCTGCTCGCTCAAAAAACGTTGCCGTAGTTCTTGTATGCGTCCGCTGTCGATGAATCCACCATCTGGTGAGACTTGCTTGTCATCGCCAACTACCAGAATTTTCTCGCCCCGCAATATTGCCGGGAGCGCCCACAAATCAGACTGACTGGCCTCGTCCACGATAACCAGGTCAAACATGCCTATCTCTGGCGGCATTGCTTCGGAGATACGAGTGTGGTTCATAATCCAGCAAGGAACCGCACCAGCGGCGTCAAACATCGCTTGCCGCGCGTCTCGCCGGTATCGCGTGGCATTGGGTCCAGTACCTTGCCCAATCCTACGAACTGCTATAGCGTAGCCCGCAAGTGCTTGAAGGATGCGCGGGGTTGCATTCTTCTTGGTGGCAAGCCACGCTGATTTGGCAACCATCTCACGATAAAAACGAGAAAGGCCCACTTCTAGTTCGCGCCTTCGTTCCGCAAGGCTACGCAACTCGGCTCGACCTTCAATCCGGTCGAGATGCTCTCGCATTCGCGCCCAGTTCCAAGCATCACGCCAAGTGACGGGAAAAATCCCATCATCACCCGATGAGGCAACTGGAACGGAGCGCACACGCTCCGCTAATTTCGGCGCACCGGCCTCCGCTATTCGACATGCGCCTTCACGGATGCAGCCCATCTCGGAAGCCAGACCAGCGATGCGCCGCAGTTCGGCGAGCAGCTCTGTATATAGTGATGCAACCGAGGCGTTGGACAAATCGCCATTGCCCAGTGACGACTCCACGAATGAACGCATCGCATCGACTACAGGCCCAGAACATCCAGCGAGCTTTTCGGTCAATTGAGCAAGCCGAATCGGGGCATGGGAGAGTTCATCGAGCGTCAGAACTTGGATGATCCTCTGCCGCAATACTTCGAGTTCGGAACGCGTGCCGCCCGAGAGTTCGTCTGGCAGTTCTGTGAATACCTCCAATGCCTGAGCAGACAGCAAAGCATCATAGTGCGTAGCAAGTCGGTGTGCTTTTTGAGCGAGCGTTGCTGTGACTTCAATTTGCCGTAAACCGGCCAGACCACCGTTCAAGGGCGGAATGGACAACAATTCCGTGACGCCATTCCATCGTATGCAGAATGCGTGTACCTTGCTGTGCAGAATTACGTATCTGTGAACATGCGCCCACTCTTCGGCGTTCGCTGGAGGTTTGCCATCGATTCTGACGCCTTGAATGTGCCGCTTTGCATCTGCCGCCCCAAAAGACAGTAGACCGAAGGGCTTTCCCGTGTCCGCTGCATTTCTGATTGCTTCGATGGACTTTGGATTATCGAATACCTCAGCAGCAATGCTCACAGGGTGCATGAGAAATTCGGCACGGGCGCTGACAAGCTCGTCCAAGCCGTTAAGTAGCTCTTCGAGGGCGCGCCGTTCTGAAACAAACGACGATTGCTGGCACTTGACACGGAGAGCGAACGGCCATTCTTTGCCCGCTTCTTCTATGTCCGTGAGGAGTTCCAAAGTCTCATCAATAGATTGCAAGAACGTCCGCGCAGTGGCCAGTGTTTTCGGCGTGAACGCCTTGAGCGCGGCTTGTTCGTCACGATGGAGTTCGCCTTCAATTCTGTTCTTTTCGACAAGCAGGTCATGAAGGCGAGAAATCTCGGCTACCAAGGGAAAAATCTCAGCCGAGGGAACACGCTTATCGACGTACACAAGATCGGCACCAAGGTTTCGTCTTGCGTGGCGTATTCTTCCTGCCTCGCTGTCATCGAACGGGGGCGCATTGTTCGGCGTCAGTGAAACGGCGTCATCGAACCAACCGTGCAATTCGTTGCCGCTCAGCACCAGTTCGGCGAGCTTCTGAGCGCGCATCGGAACGCCATCCACTTCAATCTCTGATAGCTGGTGCAAAGCGATTTCATTGATTCGCCGGTCGATGGACAACAATTCGGCGTGTGCCCGATCAATGGCGATTTGGCATCTCTCGATTTCCCGCATCGTTAGTTCAGGGTTGAGCTGAGACACACGGTGTTGAATCGTCTCAATTGACGCCTGAAATTGCCGAACGCCTTCGCGGTCACTGGCAAGAAGCGAAACAGTGAGCGAGCGAACATCATCGGGAATCTTCTCTTGCAGAACATTCAGTGCGGCGTCCCCGCGCGAGGTAACAAGCACACGCTTACCTTGTGCGAGATAGTGGCAGATGATGTTCGCAATCGTATGGGTCTTGCCGGTTCCCGGTGGTCCTTGCACCGCCACACCCGCAGCGTGCGTAAGGTTCTTGACGATGGTAACTTGCTCTTCGTTGTAGGGAAGGGGAAAGAACAAGTCTTGGGGTTTGTGAGAGCCACCAGTTTCGCCCCGGCTGGAAATTCCCCGAAAACTTACGGCTTGAAATGTAAGCGGCTCGTCCGAAGGCTCAGAGACAAGCGCCATAGGCCCGTCTGGAATCGTGCATCCATCGTTGAGGTTCTCCCCGAGTCGTTTCAGGTCTTCAAAAAGGAAATTGACAGTGCGCGGACGACTGAACAAGACCCAAGCGTCAGTAACTACCAAATGCTCTCCGGCAGCGGGCACAGGATCACCCTTCAAGAGCACTTCCTGATAAATCCCCTCGCAGTCGAGGTTCGCTGCGATGAGTTTCAGCGCGTCTGAATAGCTGCCGGTATCAAATGGAGTGACTGGCCGATCCTTGTGCTTGTTAAGGTGATCGATTGCTGCTTTCTCAACTTCGATTGCCCCTTCAACATGGCAAGCCGTGATGGCATCAAATTCAACCTGAGTATCTGTTGCGCGGGGGCGCAGTTCTATCGCCATCGACTTATCATCAAGCGATATTTCGATTGCTTGGGTAAGGAGCGGGTACTCAAAGGAAAACTTTCCCTTTTCGTGAGCAAGCCGCCATGTCGAGATTCCGATTCCCCAAACCAGCTCTTGCGGCTTGTTGGTTTGCTCGGCCTCAATCGAGTGCATCAAAGCAAACAAATCGCCGTAGAGCGTAATGGTTTTGCGGCGCTCACGCTCTGCATTCGCCCACGATTTCCACGTCAATGTGTACGACTCAAGCGCACGGCGGGATTTTTCCCACCAGTTGACCCGGAAGCGCTGAATCTCTTCCTGTACATCTGGGTCGTCCGTGCTTTTGTCTGCAAAACGTTTTTGTACGGCTTGATTCAGTTCCCAATTGAGAACGCGCTCGTCTAGCGAAGGCAAAGGACCGTCTGGATTCGGACTCAGGCTGATGACTGCCTTGTAGCTCTCTGGCGCTGACGGTGGAGGTTCAGACGCCAGCCGGGGTACACGCATCCAGATGTGATCCGACTCTACGCGCAGATCAAATTCAACGCCTTGAAGGCCAGCAACATCTTTCCGCCTACGCAAGAACGCGCCCGCGCTACCAAGGACAAATCCTCGCGGGTCAATTACCTTAGCTTGTTCCTTGATGTAGTCGAGTAGACGCACCAAGAGTTCGCGCGGCTCTGACATGCTCGCCTCTTCATAGGGAGTCCCTGGGTTTCAAGACACAAAATCGGCTTTTATCCAGTAGTTTTCCATGATAAACCGTTCTCAGGAAGGGGACCTTATGAAATTCTCGGAGATCGCTAACCGTCTGACAGGCATATCCACGCCATTTGGCGGAGCATCATGGCAGCCTGCTGAGATGGAGATCGTAGTTGCCCGGCGCGTGATCGCCTTTCTTGAAGACCGGCGGGTGTTGTACGAGCCGAGTGAGATGGAGATGCCTCCGCACTGCGTCCACTCGGTGATCGAAATCCGGCACCGTCTCAGCGATGAGTTGGGCAAATTGGAGAGCGGGTCCGAACTGGTCGGGAGTCTGCGAGCGATGCGTGCAGCTTGCCGGAAGTTCCTTGAGCGAGTGGGGGCCGACGGACGCGACGGCATCCACCACGCCAACGGCTGGGGCTTTCATAGCTGGACCTTCGGGAGCGCACTCGGCGAGTTGCGGGGGACATGTGGCGTCCATGTGGCGAAGATCGCCGCCGCATTCAAACTGGATGTGGAAGACCGGCTGGCCTCCATCCTGCCCGCTAATGCCGATGCCGACACCGGCGACGATGATCGTCTGCTTCGCAAGCTCGATCTCTAAGCCGTCGCCTGGGTTATTTTCGTAGGATCGCAGCCCAAGCGGCCAGAGCACTGATGGCGGAAGCCACGGCGGAAATCAACGCCAGGAGCCAGAGGCGGGACTCTCGATTCGCCCGTTCCGCTTGGATGACCCGTTGCTGAAGCTCATGATCTTCGGCGCGCGGATGATTACCGGATGAGCTACCGGTACGCGGTGAGCCTTGAATATCGACACCAAGCTCTCGCGCTCGCTGTTCCAGTTCCTGCCCCTGGAGAAGCCGTTTGCTCATGTGGGTAGTATATCGCTCCGTTATGAGCACCAGGGCCGGGAGTTCCGTGTCAGAACCAGCGTCCCAAGACCGACGCTGCCTACGGCATCGGATGAAGGAGTGACACGTCACCCCCAACTGGGATGCTGTCGGTAAACGTGGCCTGCGTCCACGTTTACCAGCGTCAACGCGCATCGAATCAGAAACTTAGCCAACGGTGAATCCAATCACGGTTTTAGCGTTTACGCCGGTAAACGCTCAGAGCGCTCCACGCTGCGCGGCGTGTAAACGCGCTGATACACAAAGGCTTCCATCAATCGGCGCTTGACGGGAAAAATTGCGGGGTGCAAGCTGGTTTCGAGGCGGGTTTCTCCATGAGCACTCCCCGCATCCCGACTCCGTTGCAGTCTCCAGCCTCGCCGAAGGACGAAGCGCGTCCGGTTCTCCGCGCCAAAACCATTGCAACCAGAGTCACGGCGGAAGAGTTGGCCGAGGTGGAGGCCGCCGCCGAAGGCGCGGGAAAAACCGTTGCCGAGTGGCTGCGCGAGCTGGCCCTGCGGACGGCCCGGCAGCGGCCTGCCGATCCGGTCGAACTGTTGCTGGCCGAGCTAATGGCGACCCGGTACGTGCTCCTGAATCTCTTCCATGCAACCGCCCTGGCGGACGCGGAGGGCAAGCATCTATTGCCTGATTCCGTGCTCAAAATCCGTGACCAGGCCGACGCCCAAAAGCTCGAAAAGGCCCGCAAGCTGCTCCAGAATTTTCTGTCCCAGGAGGGAGCGGACGGGGGCAAGCAGTGAGCGGCCCCATGCGTTTTCCAAGCCGGACGGGACGGCTGTTCTGGCTCCTTTTCTGGATTGCGGTCGGACCGATTGTCCTCCTCTTCCCGGCCTCAGCCTGGCTCTACTGGAGGCTCGAACCACTGCAAAAGGTCTACCTCACGACCTATGCTGCCAGCTCCGTAGGGGCGGGGATTCCGCACAGCGAGACGACTATCCGGTGGGTGATGAAGACCGCGCCCAGGCGAAAGCCGGTGCCTGCTTCAGCCGAGGATGTTGTCGCCGGGCCGGACCCGAAACTGCCCGTCAGCCTTTCGTCCAAGGCCATTGAGGAGGGCTGGCGCGGAGTAGCTTACAGCGCCCCAGAGAAAGTGCCCGCAGACAGTCTCGCCAAAGGATTGCGCGATTACGTTTATGACGGTGTGAGCGCGTGGTGGCTGCTTGGACGCCCCATGCTAAACAGCCTTGCCGTGCTGATGCTGCTCTATGTGCTCCGGCTCCAAATGAAGCAGGGACTCGGGCGACGACGCGAGCAGGAAGAGCGCCACGGACGCAGAACCAAAGGCCCGGAGCTGGCATCGGTTTTGCGGTGGCATGGCACAAAGACAGACGGCATCCGTTTCCGTTTGCGCTTCGAGAATGCGCTTTTGCGGTGGCTGCCCTTTGGCCCAGGCTACCGCATCCCAAAGCGTCTCGAAGCGAGCCATATTCTGATGATGGGCGACACCGGCAGCGGAAAGTCGAATGCCATCCGGCAGCTACTTCGCCAGGTTCGGGAACGTGGAGAGAGCGCCATCGTCTACGACCCGGCAATGGACTTTGTGAGCGAGTTCTACTCGCCCGCGAGCGGCGATTTGATTCTCAATCCGCTGGATCAGCGTTGCCCATATTGGGGATTGGGAGACGAGATCGACCGCGACGAGACGGCCACGACTATCGCCGCCGCATTCATACCAGAAAAGGAGTACGAGAAAGAGTTTTTCACCGAAGGGCCGCGCCGGGTACTGGCCCACCTGCTCAAGCGCAGGCCGCAGCCCAGGGACATTCTAAAGATGATGGCCGACGCGTCGCGCATCGAGGCAGCGGTGAAAGGAACGCCGCTGGCCGCGCTGCTCGATCCAGGCGCGCCCGCACAGCGAGCGGGCGTGCTCGCCAGCCTGAATATGGTAGCGGACTGTCTGGAGCTGTTGCCGGAGTGGGAGCATACGAGGCCGACCTTTGCGACCGCCGAGTGGTACACCGCGCGCAAGCGTTGGGTGTTTCTGACTTCCAGCCCCGCCTACCGCGCAAAGATTCTGCCGCTGCATTCCGTGTGGCTCGACTTATTCATCCTGCGCATGATGGGCTACTGCGAAGACCATACAGCGAAGCCTGTTTGGTTTGTGCTGGACGAGCTGGCAAGCCTTAACAAGTTGCCACAGCTCCACACCGCCGTCACGGAAAACCGCAAGTACGGGAATCCCGTTGTGGTGGGCTTTCAGGGGCGCAGCCAGCTTGAAAAACGCTACGGCCAGGACACCGAGGCCATGCTCTCGCAGCCCGCAACCAAGCTGTTTTTCAAGACCACCGAGCCGCGCGCCGCCAAGTGGATTTCCGATGCCATCGGAGAGATCGAGGTCGAGCGGCTCAAGGAATCGCGCAGCGTGGGACTGTTGTTCAGTAGGAAATCCCTTGCGATGGAAATTGCGACCAAGCCGCTTGTCATGGCTTCAGAAATCTCCGGCTTGGAGCCGTTGCACGGTTTCATCAAGCAGGAAAACAAAGTTGTTCCAGTTCACTTCCAGTTTTCAAAGAAGCGCGGTAGACAACCGGAGTTTATCGAGCGCAAATTGCCGGAGACTGTGCCCAGGCCGTCACCGCCGACGCCGGTAGTTCGCACCGAGCAACCCAAGACGCCAGCAGCGGCCCAGGCCACGCTTCCGCTTTTCGATGCGCCCGCTGACAAGCCCAATGACAAACCCAAAGAGGCGTTTGTGTGGGATGAGACGAAGGGGATTGAATGACCGGAAGGTGTCTTCACGGTACTGATTTGTGCCGGACAGACCTCTGTTCTATTGAACTCTCTTGGCCCATACGCTGTACTGATCGAGTAGTGGCACTCAGCCCTTTGAAGCACCGAAAAGTGCTGGATTCGCGTCAATTCTAGCCCTAGAGCAGAGCCGTCAACCGCACCTGATTCTGACTAGCCTAACCCGGTGGGTTCTGAGCTAGCCGAGCACGCGTTCGCCTTCGTTTACAGTCTTGACATCATTAACCCATAGGGTTAATATAATACATGAATGGATTGATATGACAATACTCTTTCCTGCCGGTGACGAACCGGACGATTGGAACCAAGCGAAGCGACTCATCCGCCGCTATAACATTCAGCGCGCCAAGTTGATTGGTCGGCGGTTGGACGACCTTAAGGCCGCTGCGTCTTTGGAGGTGATGCGTTATCTCCCTGGCAGATGCCACGAGTTGAAAGGGGACCGCAGAGGAGTATTGTCGCTAGACCTGGATGGCCCTTACCGCCTTCTTTTCCGACCGGCGAATAATCCGGTCCCGTCCAAAGCTGACGGAGGGTTGGATTGGCAGAAGGTGACAGCAATCATTCTCGTGGGAGTGGAGGATACACATGAGTGAAAGGATTGAGAATCAGTACATCCCGGACATTGTTTCTCCTCCCGGTGAGACGTTGGAAGAGGTGCTAAGTGAACGCGGAATGTCGCAGGCAGAACTAGCCGAGCGCATGGGCCGCCCGAAGAAGACCATCAACGAAATTGTCAAAGGCAAGGCGGCGATCACAGCGGAAACCGCCATTCAGTTTGAAAGAGTATTGGGAGTTCCAGCATCATTCTGGATGGTGCGTGAGCAGAACTATCGAGAGGCACTTGCACGAGCAAAGGAGTTCGAGTCTCTAGAGAGCCAAGCCGATTGGCTCAAGAGCATTCCGTACAGAGCAATGGCGAAATTGGGTTGGGTTGAGGCGCACAAGGACAGATCACTTCAAATTGAAGCGCTGCTCCGCTTCTTCGGCGTGGCCTCCCCTTCGACATGGGAAGGAATGTGGAGTGCAGCCGCTCCGTCTTTCCGGCTGTCGCCGAGTTACAGGAGTGAACGTGGAGCAATATCTGCATGGCTTCGCAAAGGCGAATTGGACGCTGGAAGTCTTCATTGTCGTGACTTTGACGAGCGAGCATTCAAGGCGGCATTGAGCGAAATCCGGTCACTGACTCGCAACTTCGATCGCGGAGTTGCGCTTACAGTCCAAAACATCTGTGCCGCATCGGGCGTTGCTGTAGTGTTTGTTCCTGAAATCCCTGGAACAAGTGTTTGGGGGGCAACCCGCTGGCTAAGTCCGAATAGAGCTTTGATACAGCTTAGCCTCCGGTACAAGACAGACGATCACCTGTGGTTCACGTTCTTTCACGAAGCCGGCCACATTCTATTGCACGGAAAGCGGGACGTCTTCGTCGAGGAAGATCAGCAACATAAGGATGATAAGGAAGCGGAAGCTGATACCTTTTCACGTGATTGGCTGATCCCGGCTTCGCAATACCGAGCCTTTTGCAGGAGAGGTGCCTTCTCTTGTGCTGCTGTAAGTCGTTTTGCGCATGAACTTGGAATCGCTCCTGGCATTGTGGTTGGTCGACTCCAGCATGATAGCCACCTTAGTCCAGCACACTGCCACGAGCTAAAGAAGAAGGTTGATTGGATCTTCGCGACACAATCGGGGGAGTCTAATGTTTGACCATAAGCATTATGTACCCATCTTGAAAGGTCGGGATGGCGAGTACGGTGCACTCAGCTCTGTCCCCCTACCGCTCAAGGCAAGAATGACACCCGTAATTGAGCTTCCACCAATTCCCTGGGACTTTGAGGCAGAGACACCGGCACGAACAATCGACGCCCACCTCAAGAAGGTCACACAGAAGATTGAGCGTGCCTGGGGACGAGAAAAGGTGTTTTTTCTCGACCTATTATGGATAGCGGAAAGCGAGCGCATGGATGATGGTAGGCATCCGCTGAGCTTCGTTTGCGATTCCGCTCGCACTCGCAGACTGTCTCCGATCCCAGTTGTGAGTTTGGTTAGGGGTGAGGATTACCTGGAAGCTTGCGCTGCTTCTGTGGCAACAGACCGTCGCGGCGTATGTATTCGCCTTCAACGCGAGGACTTCGTTGATTATGCCGATATCGGTCCCGAATTGAAGCGGCTTCTAGCGGCAGTTAACACCCGGAAAGCCGATGCCGACTTGCTGTTGGACTTCCGCGCGCTCACCCCCGACTCCCGCAGCATAAATACGCGAGACGCATTGGCTCTCATCTCCCGCATTCCAGAACTAAATGCATGGCGCAGCTTTACAGTCGCAGGCACGTCATTTCCCGAGAATCTAATTGGCCTGCCACCGTCTGACTTCTCATTCATTCCACGTAGCGAATGGAAGTTGTGGAGAAGTGTCTTGCGGGAGAAGTCCGGTCGCTTACCGAGCTTCGCTGACTACGCAGTTTCGCACCCAGAACCATCTGAGGTTGACCCGCGAATTATGAGGCCATCTGCTAGTGTGCGATACACGACGGATGAGTATTGGCTCGTACCCAAGGGGCGTAACCTACGCGACTACGGCTATGAACAATTCCACGACGTGTGTCGCGAGTTGATTGCGCGGCCGGAGTACGCTGGCAGGTCTCTTAGCTGGGGCGATGGTTATATCGATGACTGCGCGAACGAGCTCGTTGGGACAGGCAATCTGACGACGTGGCGCAAGGTTGCGACCTCTCATCATATTGCGTATGTGCTCCGGCAACTCTCCATCGCATTCGATTTCTGAGGCCGTCGCGTACGATGACTTTCAATTCGTCTACGGGGACAGCATCCACTAGCGCCTTCCAGAGATGTTTCCTGGACTTCTGGGCTAGTTTGTGTCCGGGGACAATCCGATCCAAGATACTGAGGACCTCATCGCGCCACAGCAGCTGCGCGAGATCAATTGGTTCAATACCGGGATTCGGTTTCTCTGGCCGAAAAGGCACTAGTCGCGTCTCCCCGCTTTGCCGATCAAACTGAGCAACCTCAATCCCCCACCACTCGGGAAGGAGTGCGGCAGCCTGAGCTAGATGCGTTTCCCCTGAAACAAGCGTCACGGAATCGAGAACCTTACCGTAAGTTGTCGCTTGTCTCCCCAGACGCTTGAGCGTATCGCGGTCGCTCTTGATCTCATATCCCTTTAGGCAGCCATTCACGACAGCAACGTCCACGCGGACGAATCCGCCGCAAAGGCCAAGCTCCTCAACAATGATCGTGTTGCGATCATCGGAATATAAACCGTTTAGTCGCTCCAGAAGAACACGACGAACGTCAACATCTCTCATGCACGCAAGATAGCAGAGCAGACGCTACAATCCAAATTACCTTTGGATATCCCCGCTCGGCGCGCTCATAATCTACGGGAATGGGCTTGCCTGAATCAGGTGCGAATGGCCTTGTGTTTTGTGTGGGTTGGAGTGGGCGACTGACGGCCTTTTGGGCTGGACTCGATTCGCGAGTCCAGCATTTTCGGTGCTTCAAAGAGCTGAGTGCCACTATCGATCAGTACCGCGTTTGGGCCAAGAGAGTTCAATAGAATTGAGGTCTGCCCGGCAGCCTAATGCGGTGACACGAATCGGCTTTTGTTGAGATGAGGATTAAAATCTCCCTATGCTGACGATCTCCAAACCGCTGTCGGCAAGCCAAGTACGGACGTACCATGAGCGGGAGTTTGCGTCGGAGCGGCAGAACTATTGGAGCCGCGACCAGCAGGGGCATAGCGAATGGCAAGGCAAGCTGTCCGAGCAGTGGGGCTTGGAAGGCGCGGTTGGTGACGAGCACTTTGCACGTCTGACCGAAGGCCAGCACCCGCACACGGAAGAGCAGCTCGTTCGCCATCAGGTTTCTAAAACCTATGAGGGCAAATTCGGCAAGGAAGTGACGAGCGTGGAGCACCGCGCCGGTTGGGACGCTACATTCTCCGCGCCGAAGTCTGTTTCTCTCACCGCACTTGTCGGCGGCGATGGGCGTGTGCGAGAGGCGCATCGGGAAAGTGTGCGTGTTGCACTGGCCGAGCTGGAGAAGTACACCCAGGCGCGGATTGGCAATGTCCACGCGCCGGAGACAACTGGCAAATTCGTTGCGGCTACCTTTGAGCACGACACCGCGCGGCCCGTTGAAGGCTACGCCGCGCCGCAGCTCCACACCCATGCGGTGATCTTCAACGTCACCGAGCGTGATAACGGCCAAACCCGAGCTTTACAGCCGCAAGAGCTATTCGCTTCGCAACGCTATGCCACGAGCGTTTACCGTTCCGAGCTGGCGATGCGGTTGCAGAGTTTGGGCTACGAGCTGGAGCGTGGCAAACACGGACAGCCGGAGATCAAGGGTTATACAAGAGAGTATCTGGAGGCCAGCAGTCCGCGCCGGGAGCAGATCAAAGACCATCTCCGCGAGATGGGATTGGATGGAGCCGGAGCCGCGCAGGTTGCGGCGCACCGGACGCGGGATAGTAAAGAGATGCTATCGCCGGAAGAGGTATTGGAGCGGCACCGCGAGCTGGCCGCGCAATATGGACACCAGGCCGACCGGGTTGTGGCCGAGGCACGGGCGCATGAACAGCGCCACGTTTACGAACCCGACCGCATCGCGCAACAGGCCGTCACCTATGCCCGCGATCATCTTTTTGAGCGGGCCGCTGTGCTGGACCGGCGTGACCTTTTGGAAGCGGCGCTCAGCCGTGGCATGGGTGAGACGACGTATGCCCACATCCGGCAGGAGTTCGAGCAGCGGGCCACGCGAGGCGAGTTTCGCACGGTCGATCATGCCGGAGCAGGACAGCAGTACACAACCGCCGCGATGCTTCGCATGGAACGCGAGATCGTCGCACGGATGCAGGAAGGCAATCAGCGTGGAGTGAGTGAGCCGACGCTGGTTTCTCCGCAGATTCGGATTACGACGGAAGACCACCATCCGGAATTGAATGCCTCGCAGCGTCAGGCCGTCGAGCAGGTGTTTCTCTCCCGCGAAAAGATGGTAGGCCTGGATGGCGTCGCCGGTGCGGGCAAGACAACGACGCTGGCCGTCATCCGTGAAGGCGCAGAGGCGCAAGGGTACAAGGTCGAAGGCTTCGCGCCCACGTCCCGCGCGGCGCAAAAGCTCGCTGACGCTGGCATGGAAACATCCACGCTGCAAAGGCATCTTGCACGTGGACAGCAGCCGGACACCGGCGAGCGCCGCCTGTATGTGCTCGATGAATCTTCGCTCGCATCCACCAAACAGATGCACGAGTTTGTGAATCGCCTTCATCCCAATGACCGCGTGTTGCTGGTAGGCGACCGGCGGCAGCATGAGGCGGTTGAGGCCGGGCGTCCCTTTGCGCAGCTCCAGGACGCGGGCATGAAAACGGTGAAGCTCGAAGAGATCGTCCGACAGAAAAACCCGGAGCTAAAACAGGTGGTCGAACAGCTTGCGCGGGGCGAGGTGCGCGAGGCCGTGCAGGGTTTGGAGCGGCAGGGCCGCGTCCATGAGATTGCAGGCCGCGAGGAACGCATCACCGCCATTGCGAAGGAATATGCGAAATCGCCGGAGGGTACGCTGGTTGTCTCTCCCGACAATCGTTCCCGCGTGGAGATCAACGAGCGTATTCATGCCGAGATGCAGGAGCGCGGCTCAGTCAGTAAAGAGGAACATCGCATTCAGACGCTTGTGCCGCGCCAGGACCTTACCGGGCCGGAGCGGACATGGGCCGCGCGCTATGAGTTCAACGATGTAGTGCGCTACGCCCGCGCATCGAAAGAGACCGGAATGGAGCGCGGCGAATACGCACGAGTCAAGAGCGTGGATGCGGAGAAAAACCTGTTGACGGTGATACGGGCCGATGGCTCAGAGGTGACCTATGATCCGCGCCGTCAGCAGGGCGTGTCTGTCTATCGGGAAGAGCCGCGCAGCTTCGCCGTGGGCGACCGTATCCAGTTCACCGCACCGGCCAACGATTTGAAAGTTGCCAACCGCGAACTAGGGACTGTCGGAGCCATCGGCCAGGATGGGCAGATGCGCTTGAAGATGGACGGAGGCCGCGACGTGCAGCTCGATCCGCGCGAGCATCCGCATCTCGATCACGGCTATGCGGTGACGAGCCATTCCAGCCAGGGGCAGACCGCCGAGCGCGTCTTGATTCACGTCGATACCGAGTTGGCTGCGAAAGACCTTCTCAACAGCCGCATGGCATACGTCGCCGTCTCGCGCGGCGCGGTGGACGCGCAGCTCTACACCAACGACCGTGCAAAGCTGCCGGAGGCGTTAGGGCATGACGTGTCCCACGAGAGTGCCCACACACCGGCAATGAAGCCGGAGCAAGCCATCACGCCGCAGCAGGAGATCGCGCCAGTCATCGAACACGGCTTAGGCATGGGATAATGGCTTCTAAACCTATGAATCGTCACTTCAGAATCGTGCCGTGCGTTCAAGATATTCACAGAAATCGAGATTTTGCCTGCACAATTCCTACACAGCCGATTCTAGGCGTATTATCCGTAATTAAACCAACAAGATGCGATAATCACGTCACCCTGACAGGATGAGAAAGCCACGCCGGGCCGCTCCGCAGCCGCGCCGGATTATGTACCTTACTTTGACGAGGAATCGGGACCTGCGGACGACGCGGAGGCAGTGGATGGGTTTGATTCCGAAGTGGATCCGTCGAGGGCTGAAGCCCTTTTCCTCGGGTCGGTAGTGGACGTACGGGCTAAAGCCCGTACCCTTCAGTCCGTACCCTTCAGACCTTGCCGTTCAAACTGGCTCACTACCGACGCGGGTGGAGATAAGGGCGCCTCGATACAATCGATGCGTGTCTATTGAAACGATTGGGGAACCGATGGGCCAGGAGCCCGATCCTCACGGGTCGGGAGGGCGAGCGAAGCACCACGGGAGCATGAAATTTAAGACGTTTTTGATGATTCTGGTGATGGTGCTCTGCGGGCCGCTGGGCAACGTGCTTCTGGGCAAGGGGATGAAGCAGGTGGGCGCCCTGAGCGTGTGGCCGATGGCGCACCTGTTGGGGGCAGCGGGGAGGATCCTGGGGTCCGGGCCTATCTGGATGGGGATCGGATCGCTGATGGTTTTCTTTGTCGCCTACATGCTGGTGCTGTCGTGGGCGGACTACAGCTTTGTGCAGCCGGCCTCGTCGGTGGCCTACGGGGTGGTGGCGCTGCTTGGATACCTGGTGCTGGGGGAAAGGGTGTCACCATTGCGCTGGGCGGGAGTGGCGATTATCTGCGTGGGAGTATTCGTGGTGAGCCGGACCACGCCGCGGACTACGCCGCAGAGTACGGGCGGGCAATCGGCGGGGCGAGGTTAAGTGGGAAATTTCATTCTTTTTTCGGTGATCGTGCTGGCGGGAACGGGGGGCGAGCTGTGTGTGTCGCGCGCGATGAAGAGCGTGGGAGAGGCGACCAGCTTCCATCCCGCGCAGATTTCGCGCGTGGTGCTGCGGGCGCTGCGGCAGCCCTGGATGTGGGTGGGCGTGGGGATGATGGCCCTGGCTTTCTTTGCGCTCCTGGGCGCGCTGTCCGTATATAACGTGAGCTTTGTGGTTCCGGTGACGGCATTGAGTTACATCGCCGGTGCGCTGGGCGGGGTGGTGTTTTTGCACGAGCGGGTGAGCTTCTGGCGGTGGGTGGGTGTGCTGCTGGTGGCGGTGGGGGTGACGCTGGTGATTGTGGGGAAGAACTGAGGGCGAGCGAGTGGATGCCCTCAGCGAATTTCGGACGCCGGGCAGTCGGTGGCTTTTTTGAGAAGCCAGTAATGGAAGCCGTCGACGATGGCGTTGAGGGCGGCCTGGTTGAGGTCGCTGCTGACGCCGGCGGTGACCCAGGGTTCGTGGTTGTCGGCGTTAAAGCTGGCGGTGACGCGGACGTGGGCGGCGGAGTCGTGGGCGCTGATGTCGAGGGCGGTGACGGTGAATGTGCCGAGGCGCATCTCGGCCAGCGCCGGGAAGGGTTTTTCGAGCTCGCGGCGCATGGCCTTGGTGAGGGCGTCGACAGGGCCGGCGCCTTCGGCGCGGGTGGTGGCGAGCTTCTGCTCTTCGAGCATGAGGGTCATGAAGGCGATGGCGTAGTGGGTGCCAACTTCATCACACTCGTCGAAGACGCGCCAACTGCGGACGCCGAACCAGTCAGGAAGTGTGCCGAGGGTGCGCATACAGGCAAGGCGGAAGGAGACTTCGCTAGAGGTGTAGCCGCCGCCTTCGATCATGGCCTGGTTCTGGTCCATGAGGGACTGGGCCTGCTGGGATGAGAGGG
>Ga0335075_10000626_pt1 | contig 60865 bp, 46 predicted proteins | sample Lox_Sample_24_FD_206723 | JGI IMG/M metagenome (GOLD analysis project Ga0335075, IMG submission 206723) | Soil microbial communities from Loxahatchee National Wildlife Refuge, Florida, United States - Lox_Sample_2.4 | ecosystem: Environmental > Terrestrial > Soil > Wetlands | place: USA...
CCCACTTCGCGATGGCGCCTTGCCTCTGAGCCTCCAGGAGGACTCCGGAAAGAAGCTTGCGAGGCTCCTCGAAACTGCGGCGAACAATCTTTCGCACCTCGGGGCTGCGCTGCGCCTCGGCCCATAGCTGAACGCTGACGCGCCGGCGAAGCCGCTCTTTCGTGTTTTCGAGTTCATAGAGGAATGCGTCTCGCACCTGACGGAGAACCTCGGTCGCCGGGCCCTCGTCAATGGCCTCCCGCATCAGATGGCGCTCCGTCTCCTGACGGCGAGCGGCAATTGCTTCAATGATCTCTTCCTTACTCTGGAAGTAGTTGTAGATCGCCCCGGGACTGAGTCGGGATTCACGAACGATGTCCTTCATCGTGGTGCGATGGAACCCGTCGCGGGAGAAACACACGATCGCCGCGTCCAGGATCTCCGAGCGCCGGGCAGCAAGATATTCCTGGCTGACTTTAGGCACTTTGAGCCTCCGCAATCTGGCTCGCGCGCAGCCGATCCTCGCTGCTGGGAACGTGCGCGGTGACGACATGGTAGAACTCATAGCCTTTGATCCGCTCGCAGTCCCTGTAGTACAGCCTCCGATACTCAGGGGCAGACAAATCGCTGTCCAGGCAAAGCCCGCATTCACTGAAGAACGCACCCGCACGATCCGGCCGGATACCAAAGGTCCACGGTTCATCCAGCTTCGCAAACGTTCCCTGGACCTCACGGCCTCCCTTGAATGCGGAGGGATCAAGCATGACCCCTTCGTCCACGTAGGTGAAGACCAGCTGTGTTCCAGGAGAAAGGCCGGAAAGAAACAACAAGGTCGCCCGGACCGATTCCTCAGTCAGATAATTGGAGACTCCTTCCCAGAGAAACAGGCTTCGGCTTGTCACATCAAAACCCGAGTCCTCCAGTGCGCGTTGAACTGATTGACGCTCGAAATCCATGGGGACGTACTTCACGCGCGTGGGAAGTATACCGAGTGCTCGGTTGACATGACTCCGCTTGATGACAGATGTGTTCGGATGATCGACCTCGAAGAATTCAACGCGGTCGGCTCCCGGGATTCGATAGGCGCGGGAATCGAATCCGGCGCCGAGGAGAACAATCTGCCGCACTCCGGAAGCCACTGCTGCAGTCACGTAGTCGTCGATCCATCGAGTCCGTGCGATCAGCGAGGTTCGGGATCCGGGCCAGCGGTAATCAATGTATCGGCATAGGAGCGCCCGCCCCGCCCTGCTCCGGGAGAGGAAAGCGGTAAGCCGGAACGGAACGTCGAGAAAATGGAAAGCTATCGGGTCGTTGATGATTCGCTCCTGGGGCGGCCGTGAAGATTCGATCGCGCGAAACAAGGCGTTGTGTTCGGCTGTTCGGCTCGGACGATGTGCCCTCATGACAGAATTGCCTCCAATTCTGCAATAAATCGAATGACCGTTCTATTATATTCGAAGACTGAGTTCTGGAAAATTGGAGGGGGACGCCGGTAGGGAGGTCACAACGGCTTGCGGGCAGCAATAACCGTGAGCGGTGGAAATGTCGTGATGAAGCTTCCGCGGCGCTTCTCGACCGCAAAACCCAATTCGCGTAGTTGCTTCGCGTACTCACCGGTCAGCTTGTAGTCAGAGAGAATGGCAGTTCCCCCCGGCCTGAGTACGCGCGCAATCTGCTCGATGGCCTGTCGCCGGGTCGGGCGGTCGTAGATATTGTGCAGGCAAAGGTTGGACACGACGAGGTCGAAGCTGGCGTCAGCAAAAGGCATCTCCTGAGCCGGTTTGCTCACAAGCGTGCAGAGTCCGGTGACATCTTCCAATTCGAGGTTCTGCTCAGTAGCAACGGCCGAATTTGCGGCCATATCCGTGTTGGACCAGATGTCGATCCCCGTGACATGTCCGCTTCCGCTGCGTTGCGCGATCCGCTTTGCCGCGCCAGCCATTAGCAATCCGCGGCCGCAGCCCACATCCAGCACGCGCTCATCACCACGCCAGGAATGCATCCCGAGCATGAAATCCCGATGGCGGAACTTGCCGAATTTCACGTAGAGAAGGAAAAGCAGCCCTTCTCCGATAAAAAATCCCGCCGGCCAGAAGAAACCATGCGCGTTGATATTCACCGAACCGATGTGAAAGATCGGCGCGAAAGCCGCGAACAGGAGGCATGCGAAACCAACCAGGAAAAATGTGCGCATGACGCCAGGCGCGTCCACACCATAATCGGGCTTTGTCTTCATTGTCCTCGCCGAACCTGACGCCGGGCAGGGAGGTTCGAAGAAAATCATCGCATATGGAGATGCCTTCGAGGAACCAATTCCCCCACCCGATGCACTGGAGTGACCGCGGAACATCTGCAGGGCGACCCTCGTACACTCTACAGTTGAGAATTGACCATGAACTATGACGCGATCATTGCGGGTGGAGGGCCGGTCGGGCTTTTTTGGCGTGCGAGCTCCGTCTCGCCGGCGCTGCGAACAGACTGTATTTCTAACTTGTTGGAGCGGCCGACTTCTGTCGTTCTGAGGCGGAGGTCCCTCCAAGTTGCGGACGATGGTTGCAGGGGCGTATTGAACTGAAGAGGATTATGGTTGCAAAGGCTGGATTTGGACCTGCGATGGCTCTGAACCAATGATTTGAACCAATCACGACATCGATTCCGCCCTGAGCTAAAATGGTGATTCTAAAGAGCCCATTGACCTGGGAACAATAAACCAAATCTGGGAACACTAAGGGAGCAAAACTCTGCTCCACGGGCGTTTTCGGAGCTTTTGGAGCGACCAGAGCCTTGCAAACACAATGGTTAACAAAAGCGGCCTAAAATGGCATGGAAGAGGTCGTCGGTTCGATCCCGACCAGGTCCACCAAACCCCTCAACAGACCAGCCTTGTACGCAGGAGCTTGCGTGGATGAAGCAGCCGGAAAGAGGCGTGTACATAGATCCTGTCCGGCCTGTTCTTGTGAGGAGGGGCTCTCCCCACTGGCCATAATGGAATCTGGGCTTCTTCTCCTTATCAGGTCATCGGCCTTAAGTGGCCCGGCCCCTGGCAGGTTCTGAAGAAGCTGCTCTGATGCGGCATGCGCATGATCGTTCGTTGACCCAGGCGAACGGCGCCAGGTAGCCCTGATGTTCCCCCTTTGACGATCGCACAGGGGATGGTAGTGTGTAGGCAGCTCGGAGATTCCGATCCCGCAGCACGTCAGCAGCTACGCCACAGTTTGTGGGAATCGGAGCCTGACGTGTACGGGGAATCTCACTGCTTCCAGCCCGGTCGGAGATCGGATTGCCAAAGCGGTCAGAGAGAACCATGAGAGATACCTGGCGGCGAAGGGCAAGGCTCACCGTGCTTCTCGCGACGTTAGCTGTCGATTCTCTCTTTGTTGGGTGCGGCAGCACAATAGGAGGGTCGGGCGCTCCTCGCCTTGCGGTTACTGTAAGAGTCTCGCCAGCGTCCGCGAGCGTCACAATTGGCGCCCAACAACCATTCACCGCCACGGTCGAGAACGCGAGCAATACCGCGGTCACCTGGCAGGTCAACGGCATCACCGGCGGCAACGCTACCGTCGGCGCCATTTCCTCCTCGGGTCTCTACACTGCCCCGGCGAACGTTCCCAATCCCGCCACGATCACAGTAAGCGCCGTATCCCAGGCGGACTCGACAAAATCAGCTTCGGCCACGGTAACGATTTTGGCTCCGGTGGCCGTCAGCATATCGCCGCTGTTGCCATCGGTGAATGTTGGCGCGCAACTGCAATTCACCGCCACGGTCGAGAACACGAGCAATACCGCGGTCACCTGGCAGATCAACGATGAAACCGGAGGCAGCGCCATGGCTGGCACCATTTCTTCCTCCGGTCTTTACACTGCCCCCGCCACCGTTCCCAATCCCGCCACCGCCACCGTGACCGCGATATCTCAGGCGGATTCCTCCGCGGCGGCGACGACGACGCTGACCGTCACCGTGCCTGGGACGGCGAACGTATGCGGATCGCCCGTGCTGGACGGGCCGGACACGCCGCCGGCCGGAGCTGTTGTGGTGCCCGCGGGCGATAACTCGGCATTGACCCCGAATTACGCCAACCCTGGTTTCAGTGTGCCGAACACGACTTTCTGGTTTGCTCCGGGAATCCACACGCTTGGCACTGGCATCTACTCCCAGATCCAACCCGGTCAGGGCGATGTCTACATTGGCGCACCCGGAGCCATCATTTCGGGTCAAAACATCAATCAGTCGGCCTTCGTTGGAACCGCGGCAAATGTCACCATCGAGTATTTGACGGTGCAGGACTTCGCCTCGGTTGAAGGGCAGATGGTCGTCAACCACGATGGTGGAAGCAAGTGGACCATCGCCTACGACACGATTCAGAACAATACGGGTGGCGCTGGCGTCGGCTTGGGCCCCAATACGGTAGTCACGGGCGACTGCCTCACTAATAATGGCGAATACGGATTCTCGTCTCTTTGCTCAGGTTCGGGCTGCGACCCTCTGACGGGAGGGCCGGCGAATATCACGCTAAGCAACAACGAGATCAGTTTTAACGACTCGGCCGGCGCGTACGACCAGCCGGGCGGCATCAGCTGCGGCTGTTCGGGCGGCGGCAAGCTCTGGCACGTCAACGGCGCCAATATCACGGGTAATTATGTGCATGACAACGGCAACGTAGGGATCTGGGCAGATACCGATAACACGGGAGTGAATATCTCCGGCAACACGATCTCGAACAACTACGCTGAAGGCATCATCATCGAGATCAGCTACAACTTTTCGATCACGAACAACACACTTACTGACAACGCATGGTCTACGGGCTCGTCGCAGGCAGGGCAAAACATCTTTCCCGCGATTTATATCTCCGAGAGCGGAGGCGACTCGCGTGTTCCTGGAAACCTGAGCGGCGTAGCGGAGGTCGAGGACAATACATTCACGGACAATTGGGGCGGCATTACTCTGTGGGAAAATGCCAACCGATTTTGCTCCGACGGCTGGGATGACGCGTGTACCCTTGTCGATCCGAGCGTTTTTACCCAGGCTTCCTGCGCTGCCAATCTTCCCTCTGCCGTTGCCGGGACCGACACCGGATCGCCACCTGCCGATTATTACGATGGTTGCCGATGGAAGACTCAAAACGTTCAGGTTAGCGGTAACGTCTTTACATTCAACCCGGCGAACATCCCGGATTGCACCGTTGCCAACCTCTGTGGATTTAATGGGCTCTTCAGCAACTACGGCACTACCGTACCGTACACATCGGCGTCTGTGCCGACGGCTATCACCTTTCACCAGGGAAATGCATTTCAGAAGAATACCTACGAGGGGCCGTGGAATTTCTGGGCATGGAACATGGGAAACACGGTGACCTGGGCCGAGTGGACGGCGCCCGTTACGGATGGTTGCGGCGAATCCGGGGAAATCCAGAGCGGGATCTGCACCAGCGGGTTCGGCCTGGACGCCGGCAGCACGATGCGGTAGCCCGCAGGTGACTGAAAGGCCCACGAGGCGCCGAATCTTCTGCGGATTCGATCAGAGCGCGGCCGTTCCAGGCTCACGCAGGTATCTCGCCCGCCGCCGAGTACCAGAGCCAGCCTGATCCGGTCGGTAAGCAGATTCGATCCGACAACGGTTATCCTGGCTCCTGATGATGCGTGGAATCGAAGTCGAGGGGAACGTGATCGCGGACGGAGTGCGCGATCGTATCGACAACCCATGCCGCCTGAGCAGTGGCGGGCCCGCCCACGCGGCGACGCGGGATGATGATCAGCGACGATCAAATTTTCGACCGGAACAAAAGGTTGACGCCAGACAGGATGACGGCCTTCAGCGCACGGGCGCCGTCTGGTCATACAGCTCGAAGCAGGTTTTCTGCGCTGCTGCTCTGAAGTCTTTGGTCTCTATCCGGAACGCCCACACGACGGGCTGAGGTCGGCTCGATCGCGGTGTGGGCGTTGCAGATGTCTGCTTCTCACCAGCTTTCCGGACCAGGTGCCATACGTAAGGTGGGCATAGCCAGGAGACCTGGTGCACGATGGACTGTCGCGCCCGGATTGCACAGGCAAATTCCGCGGGAAATCTCAAGCCAGGATTCGATCCAGGGTGTACCGCGTCATTACGTGTTTTCAATGAGTTCTCAGAGAGTCTTGGCAGTCCCCGCACTCTGTTGTAAATGATTGAAAATGCAATGCTGAACCCTATGGCATGGAAGAGGTCGTCGTCGTACCGCTCCTCCTGCCAACCGGGCCTGGCGGGGATTCCGCCAAACAGCCGCCACGGTGACCCTGATGGCCTCAGAATACTTCGCCAGCTTCGTGACCCGCCCGCCTCAGGTGGCCACCTGCCATGGGAATGCTTTACAGTGTTTCTGCACGTATTCAGTGGCGATGCCGATCGGGGTGATCGCGGCGACTGGCACGCAGTCCCTTATTCGGCGCTTTCAGCCACAGGACCCACCAGAATCACCGGCCAAAGTTCTTCAAGGGGAGAATCGATGCGCTGTCATCTGACCCGGTCCCTGCTGTTTTCGTTCTGCCTGCTGCTGGGTTTCACCGTAGCCCACGCACAGACTCCACCCATCCCCTACCAGCATCCCACCGTCGATGCATCGCAGATTGTCTTTGCTTACGCGGACAGCCTCTGGTCGGTCAGTCGCCAGGGAGGAGTCGCCGAGCGGCTCACCTCAGGTACACGGCAGGACAGCTCGCCCATCTTCTCGCCGGACGGGCAGCTCCTGGCTTTCACAGAAAGCGATCACGGGAATCAGGACGTGTATGTCATGCCGGCGCAGGGTGGGCAGGCCCAGCGCCTGACGTGGTACCCCGGCCCGGATGTCAGCGTCGGCTGGACCAATGACAGCAAGCAGGTGCTCTTCCGATCGCTTCGTTCCAGCATCGACCCGCTCTACTTCCGCTTGTACACGATTCCGGTAACTGGCGGCCTGCCCACGGCTTTGCCCTTGCCCTGGGCCACGCAGGGCTCTTATTCTCCCGATGGCCTCAGCCTTGCTTACGTGCCTTTCCGCAACCACCCCTGGTTTGAAACCTGGAAGCACTACCGCGGCGGAATGGAACCGCGCATTCGCATCGCGCTCCTGAGCAATTCGAGTGTAATCACATTGCCGCGCGACGGCGCCAACAACGAAGACCCCATGTGGGTCGGCAAGGCGATCTACTTCCTCTCTGACCGCACCGGCACCCACTTCCGGCTGTATCGATATGACGTAGCCTCCAGGACCATCGAGGCGGTTTCGCAGGATGACGGCCATGACATCCTGTCCGCCACTGCGGGTGCACTGGATACTTCGCACCCGGCCATCGTCTACGCTGAAATGGGTAAGCTCTTCCTGCTGGATGTCAAATCGGGCCGAGTTCACCAGGTTCAGGTCACCCTGCACGCGGATTTTCCTGACGCGCAGCCCCATTGGGACACAGTCGCCCACCATCTGCAGAATCCTGACATTTCGCCACACGGGGTGCGCGCAGTCTTCCAGGCCGACTGCGACATTCTCACCGTACCCACCAAACACGGCAGCCCGCAGGACATCACTCACACCACCGGGGCCTGCGAACGCGACCCGGCCTGGTCTCCGGACGGCACCCAGATCGCCTATTTCTCCGATGCCCAGGGGCAGAACGAGCTTTACATCAGTCCCCAAAACGGCATCGGTGCTATCCGCAAAATCAGCCTTGGCGCGGACCCCACCTTTTACTTCAACCCTGTCTGGTCTCCTGACGGTCACTACATTGCCTTCACCGACATCGCCCAGCATCTGTGGATCGTCGACGTCCGATCCGGAAAGCTTACGTTGGTGGCTTCTCGCTATTATGACGAGGGATACAACCCCTTCAACGTCGCCTGGTCGGCTGACAGCCAGTGGATCACTTACACCAATGTTCTGCCCGACTATCTGCATGGGATTTTTGTCTATTCGCTTGCCTCCGCAGCTTCCACTGAGATCACGCCGGGTGGCAGCGACGCCGAAATCTCGCGGTTTGACCCCTCTGGTAAGTACCTCTATTTCCTGGCCAGCACGAACCCCAATCCCGGCGGCGAAGTAGGCGAGCTTTCGTCCATCAATAAGCCCACCGTTTACAGCGCTTATGTCGCCGTGCTGCGCAACGATATCCCTTCGCCCCTTGCTCCGAGACCCGGCGAAGAAACGCCTGCGCCCCCGGAAAAAGAACCCGCTTCCGCAAAGAAGACTCCGGCCACTCCGCCCACACCGGCGAAAGTCACGATCGACTTTCAGGACCTGAGCCAGCGCATCCTTGCGCTGCCTCTGCCGCCACGCTCCTATCAGGATCTGGAGGTCTCGGCTCCGGGAATATTGTGGTTCGTCAGCGGCCCCATCGTGAGCGAGAACCAGCCTGATCACCCGGGGTTCTCCCTCTACCGCTTCTCGCTGAAGAAGCGCCAGGCGAAGCCGGTCCTGGCCAACCTCCAGAATTTCGTGTTATCCGCCGACGGCAAACAGATGCTGATCGAGCAGAATTCCCAGTGGCGCATCGTCCCCGCCGCGGCTCCCGTTCCGCCCGGCGCGGGCACGACGCTCAGCACCGGCGATCTGCAGGTTTATGTCGACCCGCCCCGCGAGTGGAATGAAATGTATCGCCAGGTCTGGCGGATCGAGCGAAACTTCTTCTACTCCCCGCAATTTAACGGCCTGGATATCGCGCGGGCGGACAAATACTATGCTCAGTTCCTGCCCGGCGTAGAGAGCCGCTCCGATCTTCAGTATCTCTTCCACGACATGCTGGGGAACCTGAGCGTCTCCCACATGTTTCTCTTTCCCTCGCCGTTCGGGCCCAAACCGATCTCTGTCGGCCTGCTGGGCGCGGACTACTCCATCGATCACAATCGCTATCGCTTCTCTCATATCTACAGCGGAGAAAACTGGAACCCGCAGTTGCATGCTCCGCTCACCCAACCCGGGGTCAACGTAGAGGTGGGTGATTATCTATTGGAAGTGGATGGCCGCCCGGTCTATGGCACCGACAATATCTACTCCTTCTTCCAGAACACCGCCGGCAAGCAGGTGGTCCTGACCGTCGCTTCCAATCCGGATGGCACCAAATCGCACCAGGTCACCGTGGTGCCGGTGAATAACGAAATGTCGCTGCGCAAGCGCGACTGGATTCACCAGAACCAGATGCTGGTGGACAAACTCAGCCACGGCCAGCTCGCCTACATCTATCTGCCGGATACCGAAAACGGCGGCTACACCTATTTCAATCGCTACTTCTTCTCTCAAATCGGCAAGCAGGGCGCGATTGTGGACGAGCGGTTCAACCACGGCGGTTATCTCGCCAATTACGTCATTAATGAGCTGCAGCAGCCTCTGTTGAGTTTCTGGCGGTCCCGTTATGGCCACACCGGGGTGACTCCCGCTGCGATTTTCGGCCCCAAGGTGATGATTATCAATCACTTTGCCGGCTCAGGCGGCGACTACATGCCCTACATCTTCAAACAGCAGCACGTCGGCACGGTGATCGGCACCCGTACCTGGGGCGGACTCGTGGGCATTGGCAGATACCCGACGCTGATGGACGGGAGCATGGTGACGGCGCCCTCCGGAGCCATCTATTTCCCCAATGGGAGATGGGACATCGAAAATCACGGTGTCGACCCCGACATCCGCGTGACGATGAATCCTGAGCTTTGGCGCCAGGGACAGGACCCTCAGCTCCAGGCCGCGGTTGCGCTTGCGATGCGTCAGCTCAGCTCTCATCCTTTTCACATCGTTCCTCACCCTCCCTTTCCCAATCGCAACCAGGGAAGCCCTCTTGGCATTCCCACGACGACTGGCAGTCAACCCGGAGCTCAGGAGAAGTAGGCGTCGTTCGCAGCGCAGCGCTCCAGTACCTCCGTAAATGCAGCTCGAGCGCTGCGCTGCAAACCCTTGAAAATAAAATGTGACATGGGAGCGGTCGTTGCTTCCACCCCTCCCGGATCGACCAAGAACCCTTCCCAGGCGCGACAGGCGATTTGCAACTTTCCGATGCCGCGCCCCGTCCGTTTTGAGGACAGGGTGCCTTTTCCATGCTCAAATTTTGCCCCGTCCAGGTATTTTTCCAGCTACTATAAGGAAAACCAACAGGAGCTGCGCCTGCGTACGCTGACCACCCTTCTCTGGCTGTTGCTTCCGGTGCTCGCTCTGGCGGCTCCCCGCGGCGCTGTGCCCGTGGATGTCACCCATCGGGTGCTGCTGGTTTCCCGCTACGGCTGTGGCACGCAAGTCCCGGCGAACATCAGCGTTCGCCGTTGTCCAGTAATGCGGAGGCGGGTTCCCGTCGACCAGGGGGACTGTCCGCATCACCCCAGACATCGCCGCCCGTTGGCGGCCGTAGCCGACACCCACGCTCCGCTCCTCAACCAACAACCGGCGCTGGCGCGGGCCTGCGACCGCCCTCCTTTCTCTCTTCCGGTCTTCCTGCCCGGACGCTCTCCTCCTGCCTGCTGATCCCCTCGCTTTCCAGTTGCTTCGTCTGACTGCGGCATAACCCGCCACAGCGCATGCACAGGTTCAATCCCGGCCTATTACGGGATTCTGTGCAGCAGCGTATTCCATATCGCGCAGACCAGCAGTGAAGTCTTCTCGACTCTCCGGGCCGCTCTCTCCTCAGGACGACGGACTCGGATCGATCAGCAGGCAGCGGTGCCCGGCGCCGCCGGAGGTTTCAACAGCCCATGCGTATTTGCAGCGGGAAGCTCTTTTCCCTGGTTTTCCTGGTTGGCGGGGTGCCACTCCTGGCCCAGCAGGCGGCCGGGCCGCCGCCGAGGCCGTTCACCGTTCAGGAGGCGGTCGACTACGCGCTCGCCCACTATCCCGCTGTGCAGGCATCTCTGGAGCAGTACAACTCGGCCCGCGCCGGCGTGGGCCTCGCCCGAACCGACTGGCTGCCCAGCCTCGAGGGTGTATGGCAGGGCGACCGCGGCTCCCGTGAAAGCGTGCTGGGCGTGCTGCTGCCGCAATACCCCAACATCCTCACCGGGACCCAGGGCAGCGTCACCGCGCACTCCAATCGTCCTTTCTGGACTTCCGGCGCCGGCGTCCTGCTCTCCTGGGAGCCCTTCACTTTCGGCTATCGCCACGCCGAGATCCGCTCCGCCATCGCGACCGAGCAGCGGACGCAGCAGCAGGTCACGCTCACCCGCCTGGGCGTAACCTCCGCTGTTGCGGAAGCCTCGCTGGCGCTGCTGGCCGATGAGCAGCGCGTTGCCGCGTCGCAGGCGGACCTCGATCGCCGCCAGGTCTTTGCGCGCTCCGTGCACGCGCTGGTAGACGCTCGCCTGCGCCCCGGCGCCGACGCCTCGCGCGCCGACGCCGAAGTGGCGACCTCCCGCACCCGTCTGATCGAGGCGCAAAGGGACGAGCAGGTCGGCAGCATTGCCCTGGCTCAGGTGCTGGGTCTCGCCGGCTCCAGTGTTTCCATCCAGTCCGGACCGTTCCTCGCAGCGCCTCCTGACGCAACGTGGGCCGAGCCTCCCGCCTCCCGTAATCCGGCGGCGCTGGTGCAGCAGGGGCGCGTGGACGAGGAGAAGGCGAAGATTCGCGTCCTGAATCACGCCTGGTATCCGCACCTCACCCCTGAGGCGCTGCTTTCCGCGCGCGGCAGCGCCGAGCAGTCGAATGGAAGCGACGAGCCTGGCCTCAACGGCCTGGGTTTCTCCGCCTATAACTGGGAAGCCGGACTGACTGCGCAGATGGATCTCACCGGTTTCTTCGCCATCCACGAGCGCAAAAAAGTCGAAGTGGCGAATTGGCGCCAGCAGGAGCAGCTCTACACTCAGACCCTGCAGACCGTCACCACGCAGCAGCAGACAGCGCTCGCTGACCTGGATGGCGCGCGCCGCGTGGCGCAGAACACGCCCGTCGAGCTCGAGGCTTCCCGCCAGGGCGAACTCCAGGCGACCGCCCGCTTCCGTGCCGGCCTGGGCACCAGTGTCGACGTCGCCGAAGCCCAGGACCTGCTCGCCGAGGCTGAGATGGACGACTCTCTGGCTCGCCTCAGCATTTGGCGGGCGCTCGCGGAGTTGGCCTCCGCGAATGGCGACCTCACCCCATTTCTCAGCATGGCTGCAGGCACGCCTGCCGGAGGGCACTGAATTCTATGTGGCTGATTCATGGCGCGCTGCGCCGTCCCTTTACTGTTCTCGTCGCCGTCATCGGTGTGGCGCTTTGCTCCATCCTCGCCATCACCCGCATGCCGCGGGATATCTTCCCCAACCTCGATCTGCCCGTGATCTATGTGGCCCAGCCCTATGGCGGCATGAGCCCGGCGCAGATGGAAGGCTACCTGACTTATTACTACGAGTCGAATTTCCTCTATATCTCCGGTCTCCAGAGCGTGGAGTCGAAATCCGTCGAGAACTTCGCCCTGATCAGGCTCTCCTTCCAGCCCGGTACGGACATGAATCAGGCGCTCTCCCAAACGGTCTCCTACATTGAGCGCGCCCATGCCTACATGCCCAGCGGCACGGTCCCGCCCTTTGTCCTCCGCTTCGACGCCGGCAGCGTGCCGGTGGGCTACGTCGTCTTCTCCAGCAAAACGCGCAGCGTGGATGAGTTGCAGGATCTTGCTCTCAACCGTGTACGGCCTCTCTTCGCCACGTTGCCCGGCGTCTCGTCGCCCGCCACCTTCGGCGGCAGCTCGCGCACCATCGTGATTCGCGTGGACCGCGACAAACTCAACAGCTACCGCATGTCCACCGCGGAAGTCGTGACGGCGCTGATCAATGGCAATGTCATCGCGCCTGCCGGCGACATGCGAACCGGCGATCTTGACCGCATCACGCCGACCAACGGTGTCGTCTCCAATATTCAGGACCTCGCCAACCTCCCCGTGCGTACCGGATCGGGTCCCACCGTCTTCATGCGCGACGTCGGCACGGTAGAAGACGGCAGCGACCTGACCCTCGGTTACGCGCTGGTCAACGGCCGCCGCACCGTCTATCTGCCCGTGACCAAGCGCGCCGACGCCTCCACACTGGCGGTCGTCGATGAGGTCAGGTCCAGCATGGGCCGCTTCGAAAACGTACTGCCCTCTGATGTCAGGGTCAGTTACGAATTCGACCAGTCCGGCCGCGTGATCCGGGCTCTGATCGCGCTGGTGCTCGAAGGCGCAAGCGGCGCTCTGCTGACCGGTCTGATGGTTTTCCTCTTTCTGCGGGAATGGCGCAGCGCCTTCATCGTCATCGCCACCATCCCCTTCGCCCTGGTCGCTGCCGTCGTCGGCCTCTGGCTCGCGGGGCAAACCATCAACATCATGACCCTCAGCGGCCTCGCGCTGGCTGTCGGCATGCTCGTCGATGAGGCGATGGTGGAGATTGAAAATATCCATCGCAATCTGCAGCTCACCGACAATGTGCCCCGCGCCGTGCTGGACGGAACCCGTCAGACGCTGGTTCCGCGCCTGCTGGCCATGCTTTCCATCGTGGCTGTCTTCCTCCCGTCTTTCCTGATGGTGGGCGTGACCCGCGCGCTCTTCGTGCCGCTCTCCCTGGCTGTGGGCTTTGCCATGATCGCCTCCTACCTGCTGTCCAGCACCTTCGTCCCCGTGGTTTACATCTGGCTCAACCGGCAGATGCACCGCAGCCAGAAAGAGAGCGCGGGAGAAACTCGCTTCGACCGCCTCCGTAACCGCTATGCGACTCTGGTCGAGCGGCTCATCGCCCGCCGCCGACTGCTGATCATCGCCTATTTTGCTGTCACCGCAGCCATCATTCTCCTGGTGGGGCCGCAGATCGGCCGGGAGATCTTCCCTCACATTCCGCAGAATCAGTTTCAGCTGCGTCTGCGTGCGCCAGCCGGCACCCGGATCGAAGTCACCGAGCAGATCGCGCTGAAGGCCCTCGACGACATCAAAAAACTCGCCGGCCCCGGCAACGTCGACCTCAGCATCGGCTATGTCGGCACCTACGCGCCCAGTTACCCGGTCAATCTGATTTACCTCTGGACCAGCGGCCCGCAGGAAGCGGTGCTGAAGGTGCAGCTCCGCCAGGGGGCCAACATTTCCGTCAGCCAGTTCGAGGAGCGTCTGCGCCGGATACTGCCTCGCGACCTTCCCCATGTCGAGCTGACCTTCGAATCCGCCGACATCGTCGATCAGATCATGGATCTCGGCTCGCCCACGCCCATCGAAGTCGACGTCCAGGGATTCGACCTCGCCGCCGACCATGCCTTTGCGGAGCAGATACGCGCGCAGCTGGCCCGGATCTCCCATCTGCGCGATCTCCATTATGGCCAGCCCCTTCAGTACCCCAGCCTCAACGTCGACATCGATCGCGAGCGCGCCGGCCAGCTCGGCCTCACCGTCGATCAGGTGACGCGCTCCGTGGAAACCGCCACGTGGTCCAGTCGGTTCGTCTCCCGCAACTTCTGGCAGGATCCCGCAACCGGGATCGGCTATCAGGTCCAGGTGGAGGTCCCCCAGAAGCAGATGACCTCGCTCGACGATCTGGCCTCCATTCCGCTCATGAGCGGCGGCGCTTCTAACCATCCCGATCTCGGCGACGTGGCCCAGCTCTCCTACGGGCAGGTCGTCGGCGAGTTCGACCGCTACGATATGCAGCGCGTCATTTCGCTCACCGCCAACGTTCAGGGCGAAGATCTGGGCCGTGCGGCCGATCAGGTGGAGGCGGCCATCCGCCGCGCCGGTCCGCCCCCGCACGGCGTCGAAGTCGACGTCCGCGGTCAGATCGTTCCCATGGAACAGACCTTTCAGTATCTGACTCTGGGCCTGATCTTCGCCGTGGTGGCCATCTTCCTTCTGCTCGCGGCCAACTTCCAGTCCATTCGTCTGGCCCTGGTCTCCGTCTCCGCCGCGCCCGCCGTCGTCTGTGGCGTCATTCTCATGCTGCTGGTCACCGGCACAACCCTCAACCTGCAGTCCTTTATGGGAGCCATCATGGCGCTCGGCGTCTCCGTCGCCAACTCCATCCTGCTGGTCACCTTCGCTGAAAGCCATCGGCGCAACAGCGAGGCGTCCTCCTCCGAAGCGGCTGTCTTCGGCGGCCGCACGCGCCTGCGGCCCATCCTGATGACCAGCATTGCCATGATCGCGGGCATGGTGCCCATGGCGCTGGCCTTCGGCGAGGGCGCGCATCAGACCGCGCCGCTGGGCCGCGCCGTCATTGGCGGCCTCGCCGCTTCCACAGTGGCCACGCTGCTCCTCGTGCCCGCGATCTTTTCCGCCATCCAGGAACACGCACGTCGCTCCTCTGCCTCGCTCGATGTCACCGACGAGCAGAGCCCATACGCATCGTTGTGAAGCCAGGGAGAATCCTCATGATCCGCAAACACGTAGTTCGCTCCACCTCAGCCGCAGCCGCGCTCCTGCTCGCAGCGGGATTCCTGATCGCCGGAATCTCCGGCTGCGATTCCGGCTCGCCCGCCTCCGCCGCGCCCGTTACGCAGCCTGCCGCGCCTGTCCCCGTCGACACGGTGCGCGTCGTCTCGCGACGCCTCGACATGACCGTCAATCTTCCCGGCGAGCTGCAACCCTTCGAGGAAGTGCGCATCTTCCCCCGCGTCAGCGGCTTCGTGCAGTGGATCGGCGTCGATCGCGGCTCCAAAGTGAAGAAGGGCCAGCTCCTCGCCATCCTCACCGCTCCGGAAATCGTGGCGCAGAAGGCCGCGGCGCAGTCGCAGTTGTTCAGTGCGGAAAACCAGCGCATCGCCGGCGAGGCCAAACTCGCCGCCGATCAGGCCACCTGGCAGCGGCTCAAGTCCGCCTCCGCCACGCCCGGCGTCATCTCCGACGATGAACTGGAGACCGCGGAGAAAGCAGCGCAGGCGGACAGCGCCCGTGTTGTAGCACTGCGCCACAACACCGATGCCGCCCGCGCCAACCTGAGTGCCGCTCAGGAGATGGAGAGCTATCTCCGCGTCTACGCGCCTTTCGATGGCGTGGTGACGCGGCGCAACGTCCATCCCGGCGCGCTCGTGGGTCCGGCGACCGGATCGGGCACCGAGCACTCCATGCTGCGCGTTGAGGAAGTTGCCCATCTCCGCCTGGTCGTCGCCGTCCCGGAGGCTTACGTCGCCGGAATCGAGCCCGGCGCCAGGGTCAGCTTCACCGTTCCCGCATTCCCCTCGCGCGTCTTCACCGGCACCATCGCGCGGGTGGCGGACTCCATCGACGTCTCCACGCGCACCATGCCGGTCGAGGCGGATGTGTGGAACCCAGGCCTGGAGCTGTCCTCCGGCATGTTTCCTCAGGTCTCCTGGCCGGTTCATCGGCCTACGCCCTCGCTCTTCGTGCCGCAGTCTGCCGTAGCGCGCTCCGCGGATCAGGCGTACCTCCTGCGCGTCCGCAACGGCCAGCTCGAGCAGGTGGACGTCACTGTTGGAGCTTCGGTGGGCAATCTGACCGAGGTCTTCGGAGACGTCCAAGCTGGAGACGAAGTCACGCTTCATCCCACCGACGATCTCCACGCGGGCATGCAGGTTCAGCTGCAGGAGAGACCGCTGCCCATGTAACCGGAACGTTTCAGATTGCCCGGGCGGCAAATCGGCCCATGCGCCGCGGTCTCTCTGCGCGGAAGTACCGTGCTCCTTCGCTTCCACCCGCCTCGAGGCTGCGCGCCAGTCCTAGAATGTAATCATCCGCGGAAGCACACCATGCATGAGCGCCGATTTCGCCCCTCGCAAATGCACCGCCTCGAGGACCCGCAGCGCAAAAACTGGCTCCCTCCTCGCGAAATCCTCGCCTGCCTCGGACTCCAGGCTGGCTGGACCGTCGCCGACATCGGCGCCGGCACCGGCTACTTCACGCTGCCCATCGCGGCCGCCCTCGGCAGCGCGGGCCACGTGTTCGCGGCGGATGTCGCCCCGGAAATGCTCGCCCGTCTCCGCGAAAAAATCGCCGAAGCCGCTGTGCCCAACGTGGAGTGTGTCGAAGCAGAGGCCTCGGCGACCACCCTGCCCTCCGCCTCCTGCGATTGCGTGCTCCTCGCCAATATCTGGCATGAGTTCGACGACCATTCCGCCGTCCTCGCGGAAATGGGCCGCGTTCTCAGACCCGGTGGTCAGATCACCCTGCTTGACTGGCGCCCCGATGTCGAGCCCGTGCACGGCCCGCCCCTCGAGCACCGCATCTCCGCCGAATCCGCCCGTCAGTCGCTGGCCCAGTCCGGTTTTGCCTCGGTGCCTTCGGCCCGCCTTTTCCCGTTTTCCTGGCTTCTCACCGGCGCGCGCTCATGATCGCCCCCCGCCCCGCATCCCGTGCTCCTTCAAACTCCGATCCCTCCGGCCGAAAGGAACCATCATGCACGTCCATGTCTCCCAATCCGGCTCCGTAAGCTTCGCCATTCATACTCGCACTCATACCATCGTCAGCGATCAGCCCGTCGACAACGGCGGCGACGACGCCGGCATGACCCCTCCCGAGCTGCTGCTCGCCTCGCTCGGCTCCTGCGCTGCGTACTATGCTCTCCAATACCTCAGGGCCCGCGGCCTCGCCAGCTCCGGCGTCGAGGTCTCCGTCACCGCGGAGAAGCTGAAGCAGCCGGCGCGTCTCGGCAACTTCCATATTGATGTGGTCTCTCCCGTCCCGCTCACGTCCGATCAGGAACAGGGCCTGGTGCGCTCTGTGCACCAATGTCTGGTACACAACACCCTGCTCTCGGCGCCGCATGTTGAGATCGCGCTGATCGCCCCAGCGGCGGTCGGCGCCTAACCGGCCCTGCGCATCAGCGACGGTTGGCGCACCCGGGGCACAGCCGGCGCAATTGGCGTCTGCGCCATCAGGTCCCGTTCCGCTCGGCGAAATACGGTGCGCCGCAGCAGCGGCTTCGCGCCGTCGCTGCCCAGCGCCACAATCAGCGCCAGCGGCAGCTTCAGCCACCACGGCTCACCGCCGTCCCAGTAGAACGACAGCGGATGCGCGCTGTAACCCTCCAGGTCCACAAAGGTCCGGCTGGTAAAGCGCCGCCGCCCGTGCGGATGTTGCGGGTAAAAGCGCACCGCGTCCGCCACCGTCTGCAACTGGCGCAGCCCCAGCGGCTCTTCATACGACGGCAGGATCAGGATTTCGCTGCGTCCTTCGCAGCGCACCTCCGCCACAAATTCCGCGAACGAGCTCGCCCGCGTCACGTTCAGCACCGCATTCGGACGGCAGCCATGGCGGTCTCCCCCGGCCACAGTCGGTATCCCCAGTTCTTCGGCCATGCGCAGAGCTGCGCGGTTTTCGCTGCACGATCGCAGCCCGTTCACCTCCAGCGCGTGCACCCACTCCCCGCCCAGGGCCAAAAGCTGCCGCACCGCCACGCCGTGTTCTGCTGCACCCACCCGCGCCACGTCCCAGCATGGATGATTCAGCACCATCAGCGTCTCGGGGTGCTCGGCCAGCCTGGCCAGCAGTTCGCGCAGGTCTGCGTTCGCGGGATCGGCCTTGTACCGCATCAGCTCCGCCATCATCCCGGCCGCTCGCTCCATGGGCAGGTTGTGTATCCCCAGGTGGAGGTGGTCGCCATTGATCGGAACCGTCCACTCCACCGACACCGGCGCGTCCACCGGGGCGGCCTGCTGGCGCAGCCCCATCCCCGCGGCAATCGAATCATGATCGGTGATGGAGACGAAGGCAGCCATCCCCAGATCCTCAATCTGCTGCCGCTCCGACTCGTACACCTGCGCCGCGGACATCGGCGGCGTCCACCACGTTCGCCGAAAGTCGAACGGCTTCCCGTTTCCCTCCAGATACCTGTGCAGTTCCCTCCGGATAATCCCGCGCAGGATCGGAATCCGATCCGCCTGCAGCGGCAGATATTCCAGGCTTTCCTTGGAGTGCTGCGTATGGCTGTGCAGGGAGATCGCGGTTGGGTACTCCGCCAGTTTCCGGGCTGCTTCATTCAGGCGGAAAACACGCGTTTGGATCGGACGCAATCAGTCATCTCCGGGAAGAGTGCGGCCTGGGGTTCCACTGAGTTAGATGCTGTCCGCAGCCTTCGCAACTTCGACGGGGCCCGTGGAGTGGACGCAAAGAAGGCCCAGCCATAATTTTAATGTTCCCCCAGGCGTGTGACATGCGCATGACAACGCGATGACAAATTTCTCCTGGCCCTGCCTATTTCGCCGCAGCGCGCCGCGCACCCCGTGACGGCCATCACCCCCCTGTCTCACCCCCTTTGCTAGAATTTGTCTGGAACCCTGCGTAAAGACGAAGGTGGACCACCTTCGATGACCCTCCTGGAAACCATCCGCACCGCTGCCGGCGAGCCCATTCGGGTGGATCGGCGGCCGAAACTCAAAGACCGTTTACAGCACCACATTGCGAGGAATGTTATGACGGAAATTGCTGCCATTCATGCCCGGGAAATTCTTGATTCCCGGGGAAATCCCACCGTCGAAGCGGATGTGGTGCTCGAAGGGGGTGCTCTCGGCCGTGCCGCCGTGCCCAGCGGCGCCTCCACCGGCGAGCACGAAGCGGTGGAGCTGCGCGACGGCGACAAAAGCCACTATCTCGGCAGGGGTGTCCTCAAGGCCGTTGAAAACATCGAGAGCATTCTCGCCCCCGAGCTCACCGGCCTCGACGCGGCGAACCAGCGCCTGCTGGACGCCACCATGATTTCCCTCGACGGCTCGGCGAACAAGGGTCGCCTGGGAGCCAATGCCATCCTCGCCGTTTCCATGGCCGCCGCGCGCGCTTCGGCGAATGCCCTCAGAATTCCGCTCTACCGCTACCTCGGAGGCGTGAACGCCTCCATTCTCCCCACCCCCATGATGAACATCCTCAACGGCGGCGCGCACGCCGACAACAACGTCGACTTCCAGGAGTTCATGGTGATGCCCGTCGGCGCGGAAAGCTTTGCCGACGCTCTGCGCTGGGGCGCGGAAGTCTTCCACACCCTGAAAGGGGTGCTGAAGAAAAAGGGATACAACACCTCGGTCGGCGACGAGGGCGGTTTCGCTCCTTCTCTCAAATCCAATACCGAAGCCATTGAAGTTATCCTCCAGGCTATCGAGTTGGCCGGCTACAAAGCCGGCGAAGAGGTCGCCATCGCCCTCGATCCCGCCTCCAGTGAGTTCTTCGACGGAGAGAAGCAGAGGTACGTCTTCAAAAAGTCCGACAAGAGCGAGAAATCCTGCGATGAAATGGTCGCCTTCTACGCCGACTGGATTCGTCAGTATCCCATCGTCTCCCTCGAAGACGGACTTGCCGAGAATGACTGGACCGGCTGGAAGACCCTCACCCGCGAGCTTGGCCAGAAGATTCAGCTTGTCGGCGACGACAACTTCGTTACCAACACCGATCTGCTCCAGAAGGGCATCGAGGAGGGCGTGGCCAACTCCATCCTCATCAAGCTCAACCAGATCGGCACGGTCAGTGAAACCCTCGAGTGCATTGAGCTTGCCCGCCGCTACGGATACACCTCCGTCATCTCGCATCGCAGCGGCGAAACTGAGGACACCTTTATCGCCGACCTGGCCGTGGCTACCGGCGCCGGGCAAATCAAGACCGGCTCCGTCTCGCGCACCGACCGCATCGCCAAGTACAACCAGCTCCTGCGTATCGAGGAAGAGCTGGGCCAGGCCGCGGAGTTCCTTGGCCTCGAAGCCGTGAACTGCGGCCAGTAGCCGTAAAGCGGTTTCAGGGTGAGCATGCCCCGGAGCCGCATCGCTCAACTCGATGCGGCCAGCACGGAGCACCGGCCCTGAAGGGTTTCAAAAAGGGCATCGCTTCCCTGAAACCGCCGTAAGATGATGGCACGAGCGCGGGCACCCACGCCGCGCCCCTTTTTGAGGAGGCTCTATGCGGAGAACCTTGTTCCTCATCCCGGCACTCGCTTTTGCCCTTTCCGGGGTTGCTCAGCCCGGATGGGTACAACAAACTGCTCACCGGGCTGCCGCCCAACCCCCGAAAATTATCCAGCTGTCTGCCGAGACCATGGCGGGGCGCCGAATCAGCGGCGATATGCCGGTCTATCCGGCCATCGCTAAAACAGCCCACATTCAGGGCACCGTCGTGCTTCGGGCGCTCATTTCTTCGGAGGGGAAGATCGAACATCTGCGGGTGATCAGCGGCCCACCCATGCTTCAGGCGGCCGCTGTCGATGCGGTCCGCACCTGGACCTATGAGCCGTACCTCCTGAACGGTCAGCCGGTCACTGTTCGGACGCAGATCAATGTCATCTTCACTCTTGCGGGAAGACCGCCCGAGCCCATTGCGAACCAGCTCGTCGCAAGCGCCCGCGCTCCGTCCCCGAATGGGCGGAACCGGGCCGTACGGGTGGTTCGAGTCAATGTGACCCCACCGCTGCAGACGACGGACTCCTCCCCCGAGGGCTCCCAGCCCCCCGCCCACCCTATCACGGCGGAGCAGGTCCACGAGATGATGCAGCTCACCGGCGCCGTCAACCTCACCAAACAGATGCTGGACGGCATGATGCCCACCCTCCGCCAGAGCATGCCTGCGTACATGCCGCCCGACGTGCTCGACGATTTCGAGAAAACTCTTCTTGGCTCTGATTTCGAGGCGATGATGGTCCGCACCTACCAGGCGCACCTCTCCAGCGAAGACGCAGCCGTGGTCATCGCCTTCTACAAGACCCCCGCCGGTCAGCACATGCTGGCCGCGATGCCCCAGATTGCCAAAGACAGCCAGGCCGCCGGCGAACAGCTCGGCCAGCAGGTCATGATGGAAGTCCTCCAGCGCCACCAGACCGAGATAGAGGCGGCGAAGGAAAAGTACGAAACCCAGCATCCCTGGTCCGCGCCCAAAAATTAGCGCGGCACATTTTGCCGAGGAGAAAGCAGTGCCCAGCAAACCCGTCGTTCTCACCATCCTCGACGGATGGGGTTACCGTCCGCAAACCGAGAACAATGCCATCGCGCTCGCCCGCAAGCCCGTCTACGACAAACTTCTCCGGCAGTACCCCAATACTCTCCTCCACGCCTCCGATCACTTCGTCGGCCTGCCAGACGGCCAGATGGGCAACAGCGAAGTCGGCCATCTCAACATCGGCGCGGGCCGCATCGTCCAGATGGACATCACCCGCATCGACGCTCTCATCGCCAGCGGTGAATTCTTCACCCACCCCACGCTCGTTCAGGCGATGCAGAAGGCCCGCAAGACCCAGCTCCATCTCTTCGGCCTCGTCTCCGACGGCGGCGTCCACTCCCACCAGGAGCACCTTTACGCGCTGCTGAAAACCGCCAGGCAGCAGGGCATCGAAAAGGTCTTCGTCCACGCTTTCATGGATGGCCGCGACACGCTACCCACCAGCGGCGCCGGCTATCTCGCCTCGCTCCAGCAGAAAATGCGCGAATTCGGCGGCAGGCTCGCCAGCGTTTCCGGCCGCTACTACGCGATGGACCGCGATCGCCGCTGGGAACGCGAGAAGAAAGCTTTTGACGCCATGGTCAAAGGCCAGGCCGAGGGCGGCGCCTGTGCTGACGCCATCGCCCGTGTGAAGCAGTCCTACAACAACGGCGTCACCGACGAATTTCTCATCCCCTTCGTCGTCACCGACGGCCACGGCCGACCCAACGGCGTTATTCGCGACGAAGACGTCTGCATCATGTTCAATTTCCGCGCCGACCGCGCCCGCCAGATCACCCGCGTGCTCGCCCGGAACAGCGGCCTCACCAGCGAAGCCGGGCGCGACCTGCCCTCGGCCGAAGAGCTGGACGCGACCATTCCCCGCAACGAGATCCCCAATAACCTGCACTACGTCTGCATGACGCGGTACGACAAGCTTTTCACCCTGCCCATGGTCATCCTGCCGGAGTCCATGGAAAACCTGCTGGCCAACATGATGGCCCAGGCGAAGCTCCGCAATCTCCGCGTCGCGGAAACCGAGAAGTACGCCCACGTCACCTATTTCTTCAACGGCGGCATTGAGAAGCCCTTCCCCGGCGAGGACCGCATCCTGATTCCCTCGCAGAAGGTCGCCACCTACGACCTCGCTCCGGAAATGTCCGCCCAGGGCATCGCCGACACCGTCATCAAAGCTGTCAACGATACCGCCTTCGATGTCGTCGTCGTCAATTTTGCCAACGCCGACATGGTCGGCCACTCCGGCAGGATCGAGCCCGCCATCAGGGCTGTCGAGACGATCGACGCCTGCCTCGGCGGCATCGAGAAGGCGATCCGTCAGCGCAATGGCGTCTGGCTCATCACCGCCGATCACGGCAATGCGGAGCTGATGGTCGATCCCGTCACCGGCGGCCCGCACACCGCGCACACCACCAATCCTGTGCCCTTTATCTACGTGGCGGAAGACGCGAGCCGGTTCTCGCTGAAACCCGGCGGCTCGCTTCGCGACATTTCGCCCACCATGCTTGACTTGCTCGGCATCCCTCCGCCGGAACAGATGACCGGCGGCGATCTGCGCACGTCCCGCGGCTGACCTCCGTCTCCGCCCTCCGTTTCCGCTTCAACTCCAGGAAACTTCCACCGGGCATCGTAGGTCTAATCCACAGAGCCATGCCCTTTCCGATCAGGACCTGTGTCGTTTGCGGAGAAGAATTCGAACTGAAGCCGGATAAACCCGGCTTCGCCAATCGCTGCCCTTCCTGCAGTGAGCCGGAAGAGGATCGCACCCCTCCCCAGGCCGACACCTTCAGCAACGATCCCGAAGCGACCGCTGCGCGCCGCCGCGTCATGCGCGACCTGCTCTACCGCAAGGATGGCTAGCCGTAATTCCAGCCGCGCCCTGCGAGCCATTTGCAGGCGGATCATCGGCCCCGGACGCCTTCCTCACCCCGCAAGCACTTCGCGCGCCTCATCCAGAATATGATCGGCAATCGCCAGGCTGGCCGTTGCCGCCGGGCTGGGCGCGTTCAGCACATGCAGCGCAGCGCGCTGGCGAACAAAGCAGAAGTCCTGCACCAGTTCCCCTTCCGGTGACATGGCCTGGGCGCGAACGCCCGCGCCCCCGGCAACCAGGTCTTCCCTCCGCAAATCGGGCACCAGTCGTTGCAGTGACCGGACGAACAGCTCCCGGCTCAGCGCAGGCTTCAGCTCGTCCCAGCACAGGCGCGGATGGTGCAGAAAGAATCGCCAGAACCCGCGGTACGTGAGCGTGTCCACGGTATCGCGCAGCGAGATGTCCGTTCTTCGATACCCTTCGCGGGCCAGCGCCAGCACCGCATTCGGGCCCGCCTCTGCGCCGCCATGGATCAGCCGCGTGCAATGCACGCCGAGAAACGGCAATCCCGGATCGGGCACCGGATAGATCAGATTTCTCACCAGATACTCCCGCTCAGGACGCAGCCTGCAATACTCACCGCGGAACGGCACGATCTTCGCTGCATCGCGGTTGCCGGCCATGCGGCTGACGCGGTCGCACTGCAGCCCCGCGCAGTTGATCAGAAAATCCGCCTGGTACACGCCAGCGCGCGTGCTGATGACCCACCGCCCCTCCTGCCGCAACCGGATCACCTCCGACGAGAACCGCACATCGCCGCCGCGCGCGGCGATGCCTCGCACCATCGCTTCGCAGACAGCCGGATAATCGACAATGCCCTCCTGCGGCACGCGAATCGCTTCCATCCCCGCGGCATGCGGCTCGATCTCGCGAATCTGCTCGCCCCGCAGCAGCTCCAGCCCTTCAAGTCCGTTCGCCCTGCCGCGCTCCAGCAGCGCGCGCAGCCGGGGAATCTCCTGCTCATCCGTCGCGACGACAATCTTTCCGCATTGCTCGAAAGGAATCTCGTATTCCTGGCAGAACTCAACCATCCGGCGCAGACCAGCGACGGCCATCCGCGCCTTCACCGAGCCCGGCTTGTAATACAGCCCTGCGTGCAGCACGCCGCTGTTGTGGCCGCTCTGGTGGCGGCCCGGCCCTGCCTCCTTTTCGAGCAGCAAAAGCTCAGCGGCGGGGTAGCGGTGCAGAAGCTGATGTGCGGTTGCCAGTCCGACGATTCCGCCGCCGATGACCGCGATCCTCACATTCGCCTCCCGAAAACCCGGCCGGGAAGTTCCAGTATCGTTCCCGGCCGGAGGAGCAGGTTTCAGCTCCGCGCCAGGACCCATTCTCGCACCGAGAGCCGGCACCGCTGGCTTTCCGTGATGCCCTGGGCGGAGCGCCGCGATCTCCGGAACTCCCCCGTCTACAGCGCCCCCACCGGTCGCACAGCCCGCTCCTGCTTCACCGCCATCAGCTCCAGAGCCTTCATCGCGATGTGCTCCGCGCTCACCTCCAGCTCTTTCACCAGCTCCCAGGGAGCGCCCGACTCGCCAAACCGGTCCTTCACACCAATCGCGGCGGTGATCACCGGAACGCCGTAGAGTCGCGGGCTCTCGGTGAGAACAGAGCTAACCCTCCAGGCCAAAGCTCCGATCTGATGTTCCTCGGCGGTCAAGATCACGCCCGTCTCCAGCGCGGCGCGAAGTACGGCCCCCGCGTCCATCGGCTTCAGTGTGTGCAGGTCCAGCACGCGCGTTTCGTAGCCGTACTCCAGTTTCAGGATGCACGCCGCGCGCATCGCCTCGGCCACCATCGGCCCCAGCGCGATGATGGTCAGGTCTTCCGCCTCATCGCGATACGTCTCCGCCAGCTCAACGTCAAAGCTGTCCACGAAACTCGGCGCTTCCCGCCGCATCCGAATCGCATTGGCGCGCCCAAAGACAAACGGTGTTGCTTCGCGCGTCACCACCGGAGTCGCTTCGCGCGCGAAGCGGATGTATTTCGGTCCCTTGTGCTGCAGCAGGAGGTAATCGGTAGCCTTGCGCGTCTCGATCGCGTCGCAGGGAACGACCACAGCCATGTTGGGCAGCCCCTGCATGGCAAACAGATCCTCGAGCGCCTGGTGGGTCGCACCATCGGGACCCACTGATACGCCGCCGTGTGCGCCCGCGATCAGAACGTTCAGGTTGGAGTAGCAGACAGAAACGCGAATCTGGTCAAGGTTGCGCGCCGCTGAAAATGTGGCATAGGACCCGAGCACCGGCAGCTTGCCCTCCCGCGCGAGACCAGCGGCTGCCGAAGTTGCCGACTGTTCGGCGATACCCATGCTGATCCATCGCTTCTCGCGACCCGATTTGCCCGCGTAAAAATCGCTGATCGTGATCGAGGCCGAGATATCCAGCCCGAGGCAGACGACGCGCTCGTCGTCCCCATTCTGTGCCAGCGACTGTCCAAAGCCTTTCCGCGTCGGCTCCATCGTGACCTTCATGGTTTCGCCCGCATTCCACCAGTAATCGCGCGAAAAACGCGGCATGCGGTCCTGCAGCCTGCGATCGGCCTCGCGCTGAAACTTCACAGCGCTCTCCAGCAGCCGATCCACCGGGATTTTCTCCATCAGGGCCAGCTCGCCCAGCGCCGCATCCAGCTCCCTGCGGTTCGGCACTTTGCCATGCCAGCCTGCCTGGTTCTCCATAAAGCGGACACCCTTCCCTTTGATCGTCTCCGCAAGGATTACGAGGGGGCTTGCCGTCCTGCTCCTGGCCTTTTCGAGGGCGTCCACAATCTGTCGCATGTCGTGGCCGTCGATGCGCAGTGTCCGCCAGCCGAAGCTGGCATACTTCGCCTCCAGCGGTTCGACCTGCATCACGTCTTTCACCCATCCGTCGATCTGCAGGCGATTGCAGTCCACAATCGCGATCAGATTGTCCAGGTGGAAGTGTCCCCCCTCCATCGCGGCTTCCCACACCTGGCCTTCCTGCTGTTCGCCGTCTCCCATCAGGCAAAAGACCCTGTGATCTTCGCCGTTCATCTTCGCCGCCAGCGCCATGCCGGTCGCGATGCTCAGCCCCTGCCCCAGCGACCCGGTAGACACTTCAACCCCCGGCAGCTTCAGCCAGTGCGGATGCCCCTGAAACGGCGACCCCAGCTTGCGCAGGGTCACGACGTCATCGAGAGGAAAATAGCCGGAAGCTCCCAGTGCAACATACAGCGCAGGAGCCTTGTGCCCCGCGGACCAGATGATGCGGTCGCGGTCCGGCCAGGAGGGATTCGCCGGATCGTGCTCGGCCGCCTCCAGATACAGCGCTGCCGCTATGTCCATCACGGACAGCGTCCCTCCCGCATGTCCTGACCCCGCCGCGCACAGAGCAACGAGATTGTAGCCGCGCATCAGGGTGGCCACGTCTTCCAGTTCGGCGATGGAATACCTGTGAATGATCCTGCCCGTACCGGAGTCCCTGAGAGCCATGGCCGTCCTCTTTCCCGCCTACAGATTCTGTCTGGCCCAGCGCTCAATCCGTGCGAGTGCCCCGCGCAGCATCTCGATGGAATTGGCCACGCTGAATCGCAGATAGCCTTCGCCATACCGGCCAAACGAGGTGCCGGACAAAGCCGCCACTCCCGCCTGATCGAGCAGCGCGTCGGCGAGCGGTTTTGATTTCCAGCCGGTGCCGGTGATGTTGGCGAAAACGTAGAAAGCCCCGTGCGGCATCCGGCAGCTGAATCCCGGAATTCTGTTCAGTCCGTCGACGAACATCCGGCTGCGCCTCTCGAACTCCGACCGCATCCGTTCCACCGTGCTCTGGTCTCCGCGCAGCGCCTCGACAGCGGCCTTTTGCGTGAAGCTCGCCGTACAGGAACTGGAGTTGGTCATCAGCCGCGTGATCTGCGCGGTCAGGTCGCTGCGCATCACTCCGTAGCCAATGCGCCACCCCGTCATGGCATAGGTCTTCGAGAAACCGTCCAGCAGAATCGTGCGCTCCCGCATCTCCGGGATCGACAGGATCGAGAACGGCTCGCCTTCGAACTGAAGCCGGCTGTAGATCTCATCCGTCAGCACCATGATGTTGCGGTCTCCGATCATCCCGGCGGTGCGCTCGATATCGCGCCGCGACAGAACGCTCCCGGTCGGATTCTGCGGGGAATTCAGAATGATGAGTTTCGTGCGATCGGTGATCAGCGAGGTCAGATCGTCCACGTCCATGGCAAAGTTGCGCTCTTCCCGCAGCCGAACCGGCACCGCTCGGCCTCCGGCGTATTCGATCATCGACTCGTAAATCGGGAAGCCGGGATCGGGGTAGATCGCCTCATCGCCTTCTTCAATCAGCGCCAGCATGGTGAAAAAGATGATGGGCTTGCCGCCGGGCACCACCACTGCCTCCTCCGGAGTAATTTCGACGCCGCGGGTCTGGCTTACATACCTGGCAATCTCCTGACGCAGGTCTGGCTGCCCCGCGGAAGGTCCATAGTGCGTCCAGCCGCCGCGCAGCGCGGTCACCGCCGCATCCACGATGTTGGCGGGCGTATCGAAATCGGGCTCGCCAATTTCCAGGTGGACGATATTTCTGCCCTGGCGCTCCAGCGCCTTCGCCCGGCTCAGGACTTCAAAGGCAGTCTCGGTGCCCAGGCGGCCCATGCGATGAGCCAGCAAAAGCTCGTGCTGCAGTCCGGAAGTGGACATGGTTCATGCCTCCTCTGGTCACTTCAGGCGGAGCAACCCTCCGGCATGAAGCCCCCTGGATGCCGGCTGCGCCGCTTTACCGATTGATCGCTCATATGCCCAACGGCCCGGCCGTCGCCCGTGGATGCCTCGGGAGATTCTCGGACACCGTCGAGGATGGTACGCGGGCTGGGAGGGGGTCCGCGGTGACTGCGGTCACACCCGGCAGGCGCCAGGCCATCCGGGAGCAACTTCCCGTCGTATTGACCTGATTGACTTGCGCAATTGTGGAAAACGAAAAAGGTCGCCGCAGGGTAACCGGAACCGCGAAAACCTTTGCCGGCGTTACCGTCCGCCGTCTAACTGTTGCAATGGAAGGGGATACTGAGGTTTTGCCGGCTTCCAACGGAAGAAACGGCGTTCAACAAAGCGTTAACATTCGCCAGGTCCGGCATCTTCCACAATTTTTTCCACAGAACCCGCGCCTGCGCAAAATCGCCCCTGGCGACGGCCTCTCAGGCCGCCGGCGGGGCGATTTTCTCTGCGCGAAAAAGGTTAGGGCGTGGTGGGTTTCTTCCCCGGGGCATTCGGCATTGGAGCCGATGGCACGGGCGCCGGGATGCCGGACTGCGCGTTGTACGCTGCCACCACCTCCGCCGTGATGTCGGTGCCCGGCGTCAGCCACAGGACCGGGCTGTTTTGCTGGCTGGCATCCAGCACCAGTCCAAAGCCCTTGTCCCTGGCAAAGGTCGACATCGTGCTGAAGACCTTCTGGCCCACCTGCTGGAACGTCTCCTGCCCGTCCGACTGCTCGTCGTTGCGCAGATCCTCGGCTGACCGCTGCAGGTTCTTCGTGTCGTCGTCGATCTCCTTCAGCTTCGTCTGCCGCTCGGCGTCCGTCAGGGTCGCCCCGGAAGTCTGCAGTTCCTTCTTCAGCGCGTCGATCTTATCGTTCAGCTGCTGCAGCGTCTGCTCCCGAGGATCGTACTTCTTGCGCAGGTCCGCGATGTCCCGCTGGAACTCATTGGTCCGCGCGACCGCCTCCTGAAAATTAATGACAGCCACCCTCGTCGTGCCGGTGGCGGGGACAGGCTTTGCCGAGGCAGCCTGAGCAAACGCGCTCACGCCCAACCCGGACGCAAGCACGCAAACGAGAGACAACATACGCTTCATGGATTTCGCAAACTCCTTCAGTTTTCCTGGTGACCTTATTCCTGCTCCCTGAAGATCACCGGAGCAGGCTCCAGGCATCGATTTTTCCGCCCGGAATGCAAAGTTGCGGAAAGAGAGATATTCTCAGGAACTTGAGCGAATTATAGGGCCGGGGTGCAGAGGCGTCAAACGAGACCTCTTCCCGGATTCCGGCCTCCCGGGCGAGCGCCTGTACGCTCCCGTTGGCTGCCCGCTTCTCATCAGAATGTAGTGCTCACCGTCAGCCGGAACGTCTTGCTCGGCTCGCGCAGGACGTAAAAACCGTTGTATAGCTGCTCCGCCTGCGCGTACGAGAAGTCGCCCGCTCCTCCTGCCGGGAACATGCTCCGCGTGATCAGGTTCGGCCGCGCGATCCCGTCGTACAGCTTCAGCGGGTTGATCGCGTAATACAGCCGGACCGGCGCATTGATGATCGGCATCATCACGTCCAGCTCCGCGCCCACCGAATCCCGCGGCACGTAATTCGTTCCCTTGATCGGTTCGATAATACTGTCGAATTTGATCTGCTGGCCGCCCTGGCACGTCCCGTTGACGTAGTTCGGGCAGCCGTAAAGCGGAGAGTTCAGCGCGTCGATCCCTTCCGGGCTCTCGCGCAGCTGATTCCGGTCGATCGCCATGTCCATTCCGAAATCGTTGAAGAAGTTGAAGGCTACCGTCCGTCCATAAATCGGGATCACGTATTCCATGTTGTTCGTGAAGTTCGTGTCCCCGCCGATCGTCGCGATACCGTAAACCGGCAGCGGTACCAGAATGTTCCCCAGGGTCGGGTTGGTCGGATCGCGCGGCACCGCGCTTCCGTCCGGATTCGTCAGCGTGAACATCACCCGCGTCGGCACATATCCGTAGGGCGACACCGTGCGGTCATCGAAGCCCCGCAGATCCGCCTCGCCGCCGGCCACCGGACGATCGAAGGGCGGCGCCACGTCTCCGCTGAATCCGGCGATATAGATGGCCTGCAGTCGCATTCCGAAGGTGTTGCGTCCCTGCTTGTTGAACCAGAATCCCTTCACCGGGTCGTAGCGCTTGTATTCCACCACCGGCCGCACGTAGCGCACGCTGCCCCACAGACCCGCCAACTGCACGCTGCCGGCCAGCGACTGCCCCGTGTGCGGCAGGAAGTTGCTGTCCACGCTGCTCGAGCTGTAGCTGAACAGCACCGAGCTGTTGATGATCCCTTCCAGCGAGTTCTGCCCCTGAATTCCGCTGCGGAACGCCAGCACCTGGAACAGATTCGTAGACGCCTGATTGAACGCCCGCACCGACGAGCTGTCCCACGAGTACGTCGCGCCCAGCCGCGAGAATCCAAACAGGCTGAAGCGCCGAGTCGGATAACTCGCCGAAAGGCTGAACCCTTTCCGCGACTGGTTGTAGTTCTGCAGCAGCGACGACTCCGCGGAGCTCAGGTTGGTCGCCGCTCCTGTCAGCGAATAGTTCTTGGACGCGTTGTAGTCCTGCTTCTGGTCGAACACCTGGAAGCCCAGATTCAGCGGACGGTTTCGGATGTAGGGCTCGTCGAACGAGAAACCCAGATTCTTCGCCAGGCTCCCCGCGTTGGCCTGCACGCTCAGCGTCTCGCCCAGTCCCAGGAAGTTATTCGTCGAATAATTCAGCCCCAGAAAGGCCCCGGAATAGCCGCTCAGGCCGCCGTTCAGCGCAATCGCGTTCTTGCCCTTTTCCTGCACTTTCAGCAGCAGGTCCACGGTCCCGTTCTCGGTGTTCTGGTGCGTCTCTGAATCCTGGTCCACCTTCAGCGGCTGGAAATAATCCAGCTGGTTCAGCCGCAGCAGGCTCAGCTCCCACAGGTGGCTGTTGTACACCTGCCCTTCCTGCAGCAGCAGCTCGCGCCGGATCACGAAATCCCTCGTCACGGTGTTGCCCTGGAACTCGATCCGCGACACCGTGAACTGCTTCCCTTCGTCGATGTCGATTTCCCACTTCACCGTGTGCTGCTGCTCGTCGAACGTCGGGTTCGGTACCGCCGTAAAGTTGATGTAGCCCAGCTGCCCGTAGGCTTTGCGCAGGTTGTCCAGGCCTTTGCGGAAGGCTGTCATATTGAACCAGTCGCCGTCCTTCATGTTAAAGACAGCGCGCAGCGCTTTCGTGTTCGGCACCGCCTTGTTGCCGGAGAACGTGATCCCCGCCAGCCGGTAGCGCTCGCCTTCCAGAATGTTCATGTGGATGTCGATGCGCTTGCCCTTCCGCGGCCGGAAGGTGAACAGCGACAGGCCCGACTCGTTGCGCAGACGCGTGGTCGGTTCGCCTACCGGGCCGCCGCGCAGATACCCGCGGTCCTCATACGCCGCCCGCACCCGCTCCGAATCTTCTTCCAGCTTGCTCGCGTCGTAGGTCCGCGCGAACAGATTCTCGAGGAAGATGGAGTGCGGGATGCCGATCGGCCGCAGGTTCACCATCGCCCGCCGCAGCACCCGCGAGCTCACGTGCCGGTTCCCGCTGAAGGTGATCTTCCCCACCTTCACCGTCGGCCCTTCCTTAATGACAAAGACCAGGTCCACCGTCGCCGGCGGAATGTCCTTCACCTCCGGCCGCACCGTCGCAAACTGGTGCCCGTGTTCCGCCTCCATCTCCTCGATCACCGTCACCGCGTGCGCAATCCGCGCCGGGTCGTACTGGCTCTCCGGAGTCAGCCCCACCTTCTCCTTCTTGTACCGCGCCATGATGTCGGACTCGGTGATGGAACTGTTGCCCTTGTACTCGATGTCCCGAATCAGCGGCTTTTCCCGCACATACACGTCCAGGATCACCCCCTGCGGGGTGTCTTCCTTCTCGATCCGCACGTCCTCGAAATAACCCGTGTTCCAGAGTGAGTTGAAGTCCCGCTCCACGGTCAGTGGATCGTAGGGCTCGCCCACGTGGCTGAACATCCGCGCCTTCACCGCTTCCTGCGGAATACGCCGCGTGCCGATCACCCGGATTTCAATGATTGTGTTCGGCTGGCTCGCCGTCGCGCCAGCCCCCGTGGTGTCCTGAGCGGTCAGCGGCGCGGCTCGCAGCCCGGCTGCCATGACCAGAACCAACACCATGGCCTGCCCCAAAAGACGGCGCATCTTCCAGCCTGAAACGTGCGGGGAGCCTGGGCTCCAGAAGTTCACGGGAAAAATAGGCACACCCTCACTGCTCAAATTCCGGCCAATCTTTGGGAAAAGGCGATTATATCAGCGCGATTCATGCATGCGCCGCCTCGACTCCCCGTCCCGCGCTTCTCCACAGCCGCGGCGCCTGCTCCGGCCACCAAGGCAGCTTCGTTCCTCTCTCCCACCCCACGCGCCGGAACTCCGCCGGGGTCGGCAACCGCGCCTGTTCCGACACAAAACAGCCGCTGCACCAGAATCAAAGATGCCTCATTCCGGAGTCTCGCCCGCGCTCAAAGCGCGCCATCCTCCTTTCGAGGCACAGCATCTTCGAAAGTGCTCTCAGTTTATCGGAATCGCAGACATTCCGGCTGTGGATCAACGCGCCTTGCGAACCTCCACCAGCACAGAGTAAAACACCGGCCCTCCGGCCATGTCGTTCAGCCGCTGCGAGGTCAGCAGATTCACGTTGTACCCGCCCGCTGACAGCTTGTTCCAGTTCAGCTGCGCCGCCACTACGCCCCGCGCCACGCTGGCTCCCGCGCCATTGCCCACCATCGCCTTCAGCGTCAGATTCCCGCGGTCGTTGAACACTTCCACTGCGTCGCCGTCCGCGATGCCCCGCGCCGCCGCATCCTCGCTGTGCATCTCCAGCGCGTCGCGGTGGGCAGCTTCCATTTTCTGATGCCCTTCCAGATTCGCGAAGGTCGAGTTCATATAGTTGTCCGCCTTGCGCGGCAGGAACTCCAGCGGATAGCGCGCGCTCGCCGCCGCGTTCCGCGACTCTTCCGCCGGACGAAACGCCGGCAGCGGATCGATTCCCTGCGCCGCCAGTGCCTCCGAACAGAACTCAATCTTCCCGCTCGGCGTCTCGAATGGCCCTTCGGCAAAGGGCTGGAATCGCCCGTTTCGCTGCTCCTCAGCAAACTGCAGCCGCTGCGCGCCGCCCGCTGCCCGCAGCGTCTCCTCGGTCATTCCCTTCATCCACGCGTGCTGCTTCTCCGGCACATTCGCCCGCAGCGCCTGCGCGATCAGATCCTCCTCCGAATCCCCGAAGCACGCTTCCTCGAATCCCATCCGCCGCGCCAGTTGCCCGAACAGCCACACATTCGGCCGCGCTTCGCCCAGCGGCTGAATCGCCTGCTCCGACAGCTGCACATAGTAGTGCCCATACGCGCCCTGAACATCCTTCTGCTCGAGGAAGGTCGTCGCCGGCAGCACGAGATCCGCGTAGTCCGCGGTGTCCGTGAAGAACTGTTCGTGCACCACCGTGAACAGATCCTCGCGCCGCAGCCCGCGCAGCACCGCGCCCTGGTCCGGAGCCACCGCCGCCGGATTCGAGTTGTACACGAACAGCGCCTTCACCTCCGGATCCCGCAGCTCCGTCAGTGCCTGTCCCAGCAGCGACATATTCACTACCCGCGCCGGACGCCCGAGCGGACTCGCCAGCATCAGCTCCGGCCGCTCCAGCGCTTCGCCGTCGAAGCGGAACGCTCCGCTGGTGGAGAGCTGCAACCCTCCGCCCAGGTGCTTCCACGCTCCCGTCAGAGCCGGCAGCATCGCGATGGCCCGCACCGCCGCACCGCCGTTATCGCTGCGCTGCACTCCATAATTCACCCGGATCGCCGCCGGCTGCCTCCTCCCGTACTCCCGCGCCAGCCGCTCCACATCCTCGGCGGCCATCCCCGTCAGTACCGCCACGCGCTCCGGCGGATACTCCGCCACGCGCTCCCGCAGCCGCTCGAATCCGTGTGTCCACCGCTCCACATAATCCCGGTCGCAGAGTCCGTCCCGCACCAGCACGTGCATCATCCCCAGCGCGAGCGCGGAATCCGTCCCTGGCCGGATCGCGATGTGCCAGTCCGCCGCTCGCGCCGTTCGCGTCGGGTACGGATCGATTACCACCAGCTTCGCCCCGTTCCGCCGCGCTTCCTCGACAAACGGCCACAGATGAACGTTGTTTCCGTGGATATTCGCCGCCCACGCCACAATCAGCTTTGCGTGCCGGAACGCCTCCGTATCGGTGCCCAGCTTCCGCCCGTACACCGACACCAGCGCCTGCCCGCCCGTCTCGGAGCAGATCGTCCGGTCCAGTTGTGAGGCGCCCATCCGATGAAAGAACCGCCGGTCCATCGACCCATAGCCCAGCTTGGCAATCGTTCCCGCATACGAGTACGGCAGGATCGACTCCGGCCCATGCTTCCCGGCAATCGCCTTCAGCCGCGCTGCAATCGTATCCAGCGCCTCGTCCCAGCTGATGCGCTCGAACGCCTCTGCCTCGCGCCCTTTTTCCAGCGGTCCCTTCGCCACGCCCGCGCGCCGCCGCATCGGATGCAGCAGCCGCTCCGGCGAGTACACCCGCTCCAGATATTTCGCCACTTTGCCGCACAGAAACCCGCGCGTCACCGGATGGCTGGCGTCGCCGCGCACTCGCGTCGCCCGTCCGCCCTCGTCAATCGTCACCAGCACCGCGCACGAATCGGGACAGTCGTGCGAGCAGACGGCATGCACTGTCCTCAGGGCCATAGCTCATTGTACGGGGGATCGGCGCAGCTTCATCCGGCAGCGGAGCCCGCGGCCTGCTTCTCCACGCCCGCTCCCGCTACCGGCAGCGTGAACAAAAACGTCGTCCCCGCTCCCATTTCGCTCTCCGCCCGAATCGTCCCGCCGTGCGCCAGCACGATATGCTTCACAATCGCCAGTCCCAGCCCGGTTCCGCCCGATTCCCGCGACCGCGCCTTGTCCACGCGATAGAACCGCTCGAAAATCCGGCCCAGATGCTCGCTCGCCATCCCCTGCCCGAAGTCCCGCACGAAGAACTCCACCATGCCGTTCTGCGCCCGCGCTCCCACCACCACACGCCTGCCCGCCGCGCCGTATTTCATCGCGTTCTCGATCAGGTTTCCGAACACCTGCGTCATCGCATCCACGTCTGCCAGCACCGGCTCCGCCGTGGTTTCGCCCGCTTCCAGCGTCACCCCCGAATCCACCACCATTCCCGCCAGCGACTCGATCGCATCGTCCACCAGCGCTGAAGCCCGCACCGGCTGCACCTTCAGCTTGTGCTCGCCCGACTCCACCTGCGCCAGCGCCAGCAGATCCTCCGTCAGACGGTTCACCCTCCGCGCATTCTTCAGGATGATCCCCATGAACTCGCGCCCATGTTCCGACAGGTGGTTCTCATCCTCCAGCAGCGTCTCCACGTAGCCCGAAATCGACGTCAGCGGCGTCCTCAGCTCGTGCGACACATTGGCGATAAAGTCCCGCCGCATCTTCTCCGCCCGTTCGATCTCGGTCACGTCGTGCAGCACCGCCACCGCGCCTCCGTCCGGAGTCGGCGCCGCGCTCACTTCGAACACTCTCCCTGGCATCGTTGAGAGCGCCCGTCCGCCGTGGATCCGCCGCTCCTTCAGCGCCGTCTCCACGCACTTCAGGACCTCCGGATCGCGTACGCTCATCACCAGCGCCCGACCCGCGCGCTCCACCCCCGGCGCGATGCGCTGCATCACAGCGTTCGACCAGCTCACCTGGCCGTTGCGGTTCACGGCCACCACCGCCTCCTGCATGGAGTCCAGCAGCGCCGCCAGTTCTCTCTGTTTGCTTTGCAGTGCCTCGAACGACCGCTCCAGCCGCCCTGCCGTCGCGTCCAGTGCTCGCGCCACCTCGCCCAGTTCGTCCTTGTCCCGCTCGTCAATGCGGGCCGCAAAGTCACCGCCCGCGATGCGCCCGGAAAATTCCACGATCCGCTGCAGTCGACGCGACATCCGCCGCGCCACCCACGCCGAAACCAGCGTCGCCAGCCCCAGCGACAGCAGCGACGCCAGCAGCAGATCCCGCTGCAGGATGTGCAGCGCCCGCTCCTGCTGCCCCGGCGTCATCTGCGCCACCCGCGCTTCTTCGTGCAGCGAGTGGTCCACGATGTTGCGGAAGGAAAGGTCCAGCACCGCCGTGCCCAGGCACAGTACCAGTACGAACGACAACAGCAATTTGGTGAAGACTCTGCCCGTCACGCGCCCATCCCGGCACCGGATGTCGTCATTATCGCGCGTCGTCCGCCGACGGCCCGTACATGCCCGGAATCGGCACGTTCAGCATCCGCAGATACACGCTCAGTTGCCCGCGGTGGTGGATCAGGTGGTCCAGAAACACCCGCCGCAGCGCCATCGCGCGCGGCAGCTCGACCATCGTCCGGTCCCCGAACTTCAGCGTCCACCTGCCCGCCAGCTGCTCGTCGCGCAGCCCCCTGAGCGCCCCGCACGCGTCCCCGCTCGCCTTGACGAAATGCTCCAGGAGCTCTTTCGCCGAGCCCGCCACAAACGGCGTCGCATGCGCCGGCCGCACGTACACGTCCGTGCTCACTATTGATACGCACCGATTCGGAAGGTCCGCTATGTGCGAGCCCAGCCGTCCCAGCGTCATCGACTTGTCGTGCGGTTTCCCGCTCAGGCTGGCTTCCGGTACCCGTTCCAGCATGCGCCGGGTATTCGCCATTTCCTCGTCGAACTCCAGCAGCAAGAGCTCCTGAATCGTCATGGCTCCCTTTCCATCGACAGCTGGGTAATCCCCGGCGCGAAGCGGTCCCGCGCAGCGGGACGAAGGCAGAAGCCCCGGCCTTCACCGCCGGGGAGTATCGCGGGCATTCTTAATTCCGAGCCTTCAGGCTCGGAAGACTTTGTGCAGTTAGGTCCCTAGCTCGCCACCCGCTCCACGGCCTTCGGTATTTCGAAGCGATACCCCGCCCCGCGTACCGTCTTCAGATACCGCGGATTCTCCGGGTCTGTCTCGATTTTCTCGCGAATCCGTCGCACGTACACGTCCACCGACCGCGGGGTCACGAAGCGTGCATCTCCCCACACGGCGTCCAGCAGATGGTCGCGGCTGAACACCCGCCCCGGATGACGCGCCAGGTAATCCAGCAGCCGGAACTCCGTCGCCGTCGTGGTCGTCAGCTCGCCCTTCACCTTCAGCTGCATCGCGCTGGCGTCGATCTCCACGTCCTCGAACGCAACCGCTGTCGGCTGGGACGGCCGCTCGAACCGCCGCAGCACCGCCTTCACCCGCGCCAGCAGCTCCCGCGGCGCAAATGGCTTCGTTACGTAATCGTCCGCGCCCAGCTCCAGCCCCAGCACCCGGTCGTTCTCGCTCGCCCTTGCCGTCACAAAGATGATCGGGATTGTGCTCAGCGCCGAGTGGTTCCTTAAACGCCGGCACACATCCAGCCCGTCGCCCCCCGGAACCATGATGTCCAGCAGGAACAGCGCCGGAGCCTGCCGCTCCGCATCCGAGATCAGCGTCCCCGGAGCCGGATACATCCGGGTCTGGAATCCGGCAGCCTCCAGATGATGCTGGATCAGCCGCGCGATATCCGCGTCGTCCTCAAGCACAAAGACTGTCTGGCTCAAGCGAGTGGGTCCTTTCCGGCGCCCCTGCGGTACAGAGGTGCTTCCGGCATCAGCCTATCGCAGCCAGGCAAAGAGAATGCAAATGTTCTGTTAATTCGGGCCGGTTTCTCAGCCGTAGAAGTCCTCAAACAGCTGGCTCACCGTCTCATAGCATTCGCAGGCCGCTTCTTCCAGCCGCCGGTGATCCAGAATCTGAATTTGCCCCCTCCGGTACGAGATCAGCTTTTGCCGCCGCAGCGCCCCTGCCGCCAGCGTGACGGTGGTCCGCCGCGATCCCAGGATGTCCGCCAGAAATCCCTGGCTCAGCATCACGTTGCTGTTGCCGGTCAGGTCCTGCGCCGTCAGCAGCCATCGCGCCAGCCGCTCCTCGGCCCCGTGCAGCCGGTTACAGGCCGCAACCTGAGACAGGATCATGCTCCGCCGGTGAACGCATCGCTGTACCAGGCGCCGCAACGCCGGAGACCGTTCCATCTCCTCCTTCAGCTCTGGAAACGGCATACGCAGTGCCTTCAGTTCCACCTGCACCACGCACCGTGTCGGCCCATGCGACATCCCGCCCAGCAGGTGCCACGCCGGCACCACTCCTTCATTGCCGCACATTCCCACCTCGGCGCTCCGCCCGTCCGACATCGACACCATTTTTGATACCAGTCCCGATGTGATGAACCATGCGTACCGCGGCGCCTCTTCGGCTTCGTACAGCACCGCGCCCGCCGGAAGCGTCACCTCTTCCAGACGGGGCAGCAGCGAATCCAGGTATGGCTGAGGGAGTTTTTTCAGAAGAAGGTTTTCGATTCGTTGGTGAACCATATCCTCCCTTGCTCCTCGTTGAGCAAGGACAATGCTGAATCCCAGCAAAAAGTCTTTGCCGCTGAAGTTAGGACCAATCGGGTGGCTTGCGACTTTGCGGATTATATGGATTCGTGCCGAATTTTTATGTTCGCTATCAAACAGTAATGTTCGCTATTAGACCGACTGCGTCCCTCGATAGCATTTATTGTTCCGTTTGTCCCACCGGCCATTTTTCAGGATGCAGGTGAAATACCGAAACCGGCCGCCGGACGATCATTTCCTGGATTCGGTCGTTATCTTTTTTCACCGAATGAAAGCATCGCCCTGCAACACCGTTTTTGGGCATGCCCGGGGCGTCAGATGCGGCCGCCCGGACAACCACATTCGGCTCGGGCCCCTGCGCCGCGCACGCGCACGGCAGTCAGCCTGGGGCATCCTTTCCGGAGGTGTCCGGATTGCCTGTTGTGCGCGTAATTTTGCGCTGCCCGGCTATATCGCCCGTTTGGTTGCCGGACCAGCCAGGAATTTGTGGGGAGTTTGCTGAATGCCTGCCCGGCCGGAAGTCCTGTGTTTCGGAGCGGACCCCGTCCTCAATCGGACTCGCCACCTCATCCTGCAGCCCGCATTCGACGTCGACGTCGCCTCAACCCTGGCGGAAGTCGCTTCGTGGCTGCAGGAGCGCCGCTTCAGCGTCGTCCTTCTCTGCCAAACCCTCAGCCTGGATGACGCTCGCTCTGCTCTGGAACTGGTGCACACCCTCCAGCCAGAAGCCCGCCTGCTCGCTCTCGAGGAGGGCAATCCGCGCCTCTTGCTCCGTTCGCCCCATCAGGAAGTCCGCCTCGAAGGCCCCGCCGACCTGCTCCGCAGGGTCGCCGCCATAACCGGCGTCCGTCTGCCCGAACCCCTCTTTCAGCCCGCCCCAGGGACAACGCGAAAATCCCCCCCTCGGGCCGAGTAACTGGCAGCACAGACACATCGTCAACCAACCGGCGGAAGAGCTCGCGGCCCAATGGCCCTGTGCGGCAGGGCTGCGGCAGAAGCACCGGGCTTCAGCCCGGTGAAACCGGCGACCAAATCGAAGGGGCTTTGGCCCGGCGGTCATCCCGCGTCAGTGCGCGTGCCCATGGTGGTGTTCGTGTACTTCTTCCACCGGAATCAGGCACCCGTGCGCCGTCTCGCAGACCACATGCTCGAACTGCAGCGTGGTGTGATGGATCCGGAACTGCTCCCGCAGCACCTCGTTGATCTGATCCAGAATCCGATTGCTCTCCGACGGAGGAATATCCGCGATCGTCACGTGGCTCGCCAGCGCGTGGCTATGCGATCCCAGACTCCACACGTGCAGGTCGTGTACGTCCTCCACGCCTTCGATCTTCTCCAGCGTCTCCCGGATCTCTCCCAGCGAAAGCCCCCGCGGCGTTCCTTCCAGCAGAATGTTCAGCGTCTCCCGCACAATCCCGGCTGACGACCACAGGATCAGCGCCGCGATCCCCAGCGACAGCGCCGGATCCACCCACGTCGCGCCCGTCAGCAGAATCGCCGCCCCGCCCGCGATCACCGCCGCCGTCGACAGCGTGTCCCCCACCATGTGCACAAACACGCTGCGGATGTTCACGTCATGGCTTACCCGCCACAACATCGCCGCGATCGCTCCGTTCATCGCCACGCCCGCTGCCGCCACGTACATCATCACCCGCGGCTCCACCGCCTCCGGGCGGCTCAGCCGTCCCACCGCATCCCACGCGATCCAACCGGCGACCCCGATCAGCGTCAGCGCGTTCAAAAACGCCGCCAGCACCCCTGCGCGCTGGTACCCGAACGTCTTCTGCTCCGTCGCCGGCTTTGTCTGGAACCACACCGCCACAAACGACAGCACGATCGCCAGCGCGTCCGATGCGTTATGTCCCGCCTCCGAAACCAGCGCCAGCGAGTGCGCTTGCAGCCCCGCCACCAGGGTCAGGACCACGTAGCCAATCGTCGCGATCAGGGAAAAGCGCAGAACCCTCTGCATCGACCCCTTATTCGCGCCGTGAACATGCATACAGATTCAGTGTAGAGCCGCCGTCGGCTCCCTAAGGCGAGGCCAGCGCCGAGGTCGGCGGCGTGTGCTGCCGCGGCGCCGGCGCTGCTGCCGGCGCGTTCGCAATCGTCCGCAGTCCGCTCCAGTTCTCCGCCACCACGATGCTGTTCTCCGGACGCCGCACGTCGTACCGCACCGAGCACGGGAAGCTCGGCCGCAGATCCTCCAGCTTCACCACGTCCCGCAGAGCGGAAACGTCCTGCGAGCATTCGTATTCCACCCCGCCGATCTCATATTGGTAGAGAACGAAACCCACTTCCCCCGGTTGCCCGGTGTCCTGGCCAGTCACGGTTCCCGCAATATCCAGGATCGTCCCGTCGATAATTCGCCCGCTCCGCACCAGCAGCGCGCGCCGTTCCCGCTCCGCTTCTTCCGCGCTCGGCCGGCGGCGCATCTTCCTCCACGCCACAGCGCCGCCCGCGCACGCCAGCGCCAGCGCCGTTGCTCCCGTCCAGCCCGGGTGGCGCAGAGGAAATTCGTACAGCCCATGTTGCGCGGAGACCAACGGCAGAGAAATGCGGCGAGGCAGCAAGGACATGATCAGAATCCGGAAACACCCACGTGCGATACCAGCAGAATAGCTCAGTTTTCGCCCTTCCGCAGTTCGCATTCATGGCCTTTATTCGTTGCAGGTAATCCCGTTTCGCAACCGGGCCCCTGCGCTATACTCAAACCAGACATGTTCGATCGCAGGATTTCCCAGACGGCCGCGCCGAGCGGTCGTTTTTCCTTCAGCGCGAAAACTTCCCCCGCTGCCTCCGGTCGCCCCCGCATCCGGTCCACCACCGTCATCTGCGTCCGACGCGGTACCGCCGTCGTCATGGCCGCCGACGGCCAGGTCACCATGGGTGAAGCCGTCTTCAAGCACACCGCGAAGAAGATCCGCCGCCTCTACCAGGACAAGATCCTCGCCGGATTCGCCGGTTCCACCGCCGACGCCTTTTCTCTCTTCAGCCGCTTCGAAAGCAAGCTGGAACAGTACGCCGGCAACCTCGGCCGCTCCGCCGTCGAGCTCGCCAAGGACTGGCGCACCGACAAGATGCTCCGCTCGCTCGAGGCCCTCCTCATCGTCTCCGACCTCTCGCAGACCTTCCTCATCAGCGGCTCCGGCGACGTCATCGAGCCCGACGAGGGCATCGCCGCCATCGGCAGCGGAGGCTCCTACGCCCTCGCCGCCGCCCGCGCGCTCATGGAGAACACCGACCTTTCCGCCCACGACGTCGCCGAGAAGTCCCTGCGCATCGCCGGCCAGATCTGCATTTTCACCAACGACAAAATCACCATCGAAGAACTCCACGCGTAGAGGCTGGCGAAGATGGGCTTTGTACCGGATAACGAAAGACGGGTCCCCCATATATGCCCGATTTTGGCAGATGTGGGAGAGCGTGAAACTATCCCGGAATCGACATTGGATTTTGTATCAGGACAGGACCTGAGTGGTGCCCTGAGGCACCCGAAAAGGGATGAACCTTAGCCCCTGTGCAGTACGGCATCGCAAAAATTCTGGGGCTTTGGCCCCTGAGATGGATCATTAGAGTATGGCCATTTATCTCCCCGGAACCGCCGAAGAACAGGAGCTCTCCCTCGAAGAGCTCACCCCGCGCGAAATCGTCACCGAGCTGGACAAGTACGTCGTCGGCCAGAAGGCCGCCAAGCGCGCCGTCGCCATCGCCCTGCGCAACCGCATGCGCCGCCAGAAGCTCACCCCCGATCTCGCCGACGAGATCATGCCGAAGAACATCATCATGATCGGCCCTACCGGCGTCGGCAAGACCGAGATCGCCCGCCGCCTGGCCAAGCTCACCAACTCGCCGTTCCTCAAGATCGAAGCCTCCAAGTTCACCGAGGTCGGCTACGTCGGCCGCGACGTCGACTCCATCGTCCGCGACCTCGTCGAGATCGCCATCGACATGGTCCGCGAGGAAAAGCTTGAGGAAGTCGAGGACCGCGCCGAAATGAACGCCGAGGAGCGTCTCCTCGATCTGCTGCTGCCCCCTCCGGCCGCATCTGCTCAGCCGAATCAGCCCGCCGCCGGAAACACCCCCTCGCCCATGCACGTCGATGGCAACACCATCACCCTTCCCGCCCCCGGCGAGCCTGCTCGACGGGGTGAGGGCGGCGATTCCCACCATCGCACCCGCGAAAAGCTCCGCCAGCAGTTCCGCGAGGGCAAGCTCGACGACCGCATGGTCGAAATCGACGTCCGCGAGAAGAGCATGCCCTCCTTCGAGATCATCTCCAACCAGGGCGTCGAGGAGATGGACGTCAACATCCGCGACATGTTGCCCAACATCTTCGGCCAGCGCACCAGGAAGCGGAAGATGAAGGTGTCGGATGCTTTTGATTATCTCGTTCAGGAAGAAGAAGGCCGCCTCATCGACATGGATCAGGTCACGCGCCTCGCCGTCGAGCGCGTCGAAACCTCCGGCATCGTCTTCCTCGACGAGATCGACAAGATTGCCGGCCGCGAAGGCGGCCACGGCCCCGACGTCTCCCGCGAAGGCGTCCAGCGCGACATCCTCCCCATCGTCGAAGGCACCACCGTCAACACGCGCTACGGCATGGTCCGCACGGACTTCATCCTCTTCATCGCCGCCGGCGCCTTCCACGTCTCCAAGCCCAGCGATCTCATCCCCGAGCTCCAGGGCCGTTTCCCCATCCGCGTCGAGCTGCAGTCGCTCACCGTCGAGGACTTCGTCAAGATCCTCACCGAGCCCAAGTCATCGCTCGTTCGCCAGTACACCGCGCTGCTCGAAACCGAGGGCCTCAAGCTCGAATTCACTCCCGAATCCATCCAGGAGATGGCCGAGTTCGCCTTCCGCGTCAACGAATCCACTGAGAACATCGGCGCCCGTCGTCTCCACACCATCATGGAGCGCGTCCTCGACGAGATCAGCTTCCTCGCTCCCGACCTCACCCGCGCTCCGGCCAAGGGCGATCAGAAAAACGGAGGCACCCTGGTCGAGCTGGCCGCTGTCGGTGAAGGCACCACGGCCCCGCTGCCCATCATCGAGCGCGAAACTCCGTCCGGCTCGGAGAAGGTCGTCGTCATCGACCCCGAATACGTCCGCCAGATGGTCGCCGGCATCGTGAAGAATCAGGACCTCTCGCGCTACATCCTCTGAGCTGAATCATCCACACCTGGGTGGGGTGGTTCGGGTGCCCCACATCTGCCCGCCTTTGGCAGATGTGGGAAAGCACGTCACGCTTGGTATCAGGGCACGGCTTTGCACCGGGGCCCCCGACGAACGAAGTTCGCTGCGGTGGCAGCCGTGCCGTCACCAGCCCTGAATGACCCGCGCTTCAGCCCCCCAGGGACCGAGCAAAATTCTGCGACCCGATGGCTGGCACGCATCGCCTCATGCTTGCTCTGGATGGCCTCATTCAGCGCGAAGGCTCCACAGGCCGGCCCCTGTCCACGCGAAAGGGTCCTGTCAGCCGTCCGCACCGGCGGCTGGATCTCAAAAGTTCCGTGTGATTACGATGCGGCACCAAATCCAGCCGCACTCAAGGCAAGCTGTCCATCGGCCGATGTGGATGCAACCGATCACGATGCCGATGGCGCCGGCGTGACCGGGGCTGACGAAGGCAAGCACCGGAGCGTTGCCGCCGTGCGCGGCAAGGTGCGGAGTGGTGTGGCCTTCCCAGATGATAGGCTCCCCGCGCAGCAGCACAGGCAATTTAAGACCGAACTCCTTTACCAGTGGAGTGAGGTCCTGACCAGGCTTCAGCTTTTCCGCCTCCAGCCGGCCCATGAAGGCATGGAGAAAGGTCTGAAGCTCGCAGATCTGTTCCAGAGAGAGGTCCAACTGATTGTTTGCCGCCGCCATACGCACCTCCTTGAGGGTTGAACTGGATTGATCCGACCACGCCGGGAATGACCGTGGCCTGCCGCCACGCCAATGCTGCGAGGGCGGCTCCGGAGATTTCCTGCACAACGGGAAACTTCATCTTGCTGAGAATCTTTCCATCGGGGACAGAGGAACGATCCGCTACCATGACGTAGCTGGCGACCAGCCAGTGGGGGGAAAGTCGGGGCGCCCTGATGCGATTGCAGCGCAGAGCAGATTCGCCGCGAACAGGGCCCAATGGTTGCTCAACCTGGACATTTTCGCCCCCGCCCGAATATCCAGGGTACGACGCTGCCAGAGTAGTGAGAGCGAGTCCGTTATCGTTTCACGCCTGTCTGGAAGCTGCCACCAGGAATCTGCAGCCGCGGCGGTGCACAGCAGAATTGGCGTCGATGGGTCATCGACAGTTCAGGGCGTATTGTCGCCATTCCCGGAAATATCCCCAGCCTCCAGCGCCCGCAAGCCTGCCTTTGACTTGAGTGGGGCCTGGGCAGCTCACGCCGTCGTCCCCTCCAGCCGCGCCCCAATCTTCGTTTCCAGCGACGCCCCCGCCGGGCAGGTCTCCAAAAACTCCTTCACCTTCCTCACCTGCTCGCCCATCCTCTCCGCCCACTCCTCCCGGATGGCCTGCTTCTGCTCCTGCGTCAGGTGCCACGACAGCGGCGGGTTCGTCTCCGGAAACGTAAAATTAACGCTCTCGATCGCCACTCCCAGCGCCGCCCATTTCTGCTTCAGCAGGCTCAGCTCGATGTCGTTGTGCGCAACCTGCCCCGAGGTCCGCACGTTCAGCAGCGTCAGAAAAGGCGCGGCCATCTGGAACAACCACCCCCTTCGGTCGTCTCCCTTCCTCACCTCGCCGTGGCACACCGTTTCGGGGTCCGGCGGCGAGCTGTGGATCTGCAGCACCAGCACCTTCGCCACTTTGCCGGCCCCTCCCGCCACCGTCCCGCTCAGAGCCTCGTCCAGCCACTCCACCAGCGTGGCCATGCCGTAGTTGTCGTAGTATCCGCCGTCGGCCACGTGCGGCCTGCTGCTCCCCGGCCCCGCCGCGGCACACGCCACCGGAGTCACCCAGCTAAACGACGCCGACAAGCGCGCCGCTGTCACCGTCGAAATATCCATAACCCGGTCGCCGATGCGATTCACTTCCGACGCGTCAATCCGCGCGCTCCCCGCGTGCGCCCGCCCCAGCCCCGACGTGCCCATCAGCAGCCGGAATCCGTTCTCGACCACCGTTGAGTTCAGCACCACCGCAGGAATCGTCCCGGCCGCAGCCCCCTGTCTCCACGCGCTCAGCGGATCCAGCAGCCGCGCCTCGCCCTCCTCGGGATCCAGCGAGCCGTTGCGCGACCACGCTCTCTGCAATGCCACGCCGCGGTCGATCGTCCATCCGAACACCCATGGCAGCCACGCGCGCAGAAAATCCGGCCACGCCAGCCCCCACGACACCTCGTCCAGGCTCGACTTGGCCGCCGAAACCGCCGGCTGCCTGGCCTCCGTCGGATGCAGCAGCCAGTCCATGTAGCACACCGTCCCCACGCTGCCCCCTGAAACCGCGCTGATCATGCGCAGCGCCGGGTCGAAGCGCTCCGCTCCGCACGTCTCTCGCAAGCCCTGCAGCACCTGCGCCACCCATGCCGCCGCCTGAATGCCGCCGCCCTCCGCCGCGGCCACAATCACGCACCTCGCCCCTGTGGCCGTCAGCACCTCGGCCGGCTGCGGCTCCGGCACGCTGGCCGGATCGATCAGCCGGTACATGTGTTCCGATTTCCGGCTCCATCCGTTCGCCATCGCCATAACCGCAACGATCACGATCAGCAGCGTTGGAATACGCCAGTGGTCCAGGTAGAACGTCGCCGCCGCCAGCGGCCACGTCGCCGTCATCGTCAGCATCAGCAGACCGGCCAGCGCCGGCACCGTCCTGCGCTTGCCCAGTTGAAAATAGCCGACCACCCCGAACACCGCCCACACGGTGGTCGTCAGCACCAGGGCCCACAGAGCCAGCACATGCTCCGCGTATAGCCTGATGTCCCCGTGGGCGGCCATCCGCAGCACCCATGCACTCCAGTTCGATCGCTCCGCGTGTACGGCGAGCTCCACCACGGGCTTCACCGCGTAAGCCATCAGCAGAAACGCCGCCCCCGAGCCGATCGCCAGTCCCAGCGCTGCCGACCCCGCCAGCGCCGCCGTCGACCGCCCCTGCCGCCGCGAGAGCCGGATCGCCTGCACCAGCGTCGGAAGCGTCAGCAGCAGGATCAGCGTCACCCACAGCAGTCGCACCTCTTCGCCGGTCAGGTGCCCTGAATGCCTCGGAATCTGCCCGGCCCACACCGCCTCCACCCAGATCAGGTGGGCGTTGTCCGCCACCGTCCCGGCCAGGCAGAACACCGCCAGCGTCACCAGAAACAGGTTAGCCGGGGTCTGGTCGAACAGCCCCAGGAACATCGTTCGGCCTTTGCCGAAAGCCAGCAGCGGAAACCCGATCAGAAACGCCGCGCCCAGCAGCGGCACGCGCAGGCTGACAAGAGTTTGCAGGACGACGAGGATGGCATGCATCGTCTCCTCCTCAAAGCAGGGAAGAAGCCGTCCGGACAGATACAGGAAATGCGCACCGGAACTGCGCCGCGCAGAATCATGTGCCAAGCCCTTCCTGCGTCAGCCAGCGGAAGCCAGGCTCCGGGAGTCCGGTTGGAAATGCGCACCACTTTCCGCCCCCCAGGATCGAAAGTCAAGCCCAATCCTCGCCCCGTACCGGCCAGGCTTGAAATCAAGCCCCCGACCAGGGCGGTGTCTCTGAGCTCCGTTAAGGAATTGCTCCTTTGGCTTTGTGTCAGGGCACGACAAAAGCAGCCCTTGAAAACACGCAACTTGCTGATTCTTCAATTCACTGGATTCACAGGAATCACAAGTTGGAAAGACAAAAAAGGACAAACCTCCTCAATGCAAGCGGCCTCGAACGACTTCAGGCTGGCAGCCTGGGCCTGTTCGCCCAACGCGAGTGAGCGTCCTCGATTCGATGGCAAAACTCCTCGTTCGTCCCTTCGAGAAATTCACCGCAGTGTGCTCGCAGGTCATTTCTCAGGTCGCGGAAGGCGTCGAGGGGGTCGCTTGAGAAACCAGGATACGACTCAGGCCCGGCTCTTCGAGAACGGGGCACATGTACTCCTCGTGGGATATGGATTCGGGGCCGAGATGATACGTGACCCTCCCCAGGCTGTGTCGGAAATGAAATTCAAACCTTCGTTCGCCTTTCCTGAACTCTGCGTATGCGAATTCTCCCTGTACCACAAATTCGTCATGGCGGGGATCGTTGACCAGCACTTTGGATCACGACTGGCTGCGCCGCACACCGTCGAGAGCCTAAAGGAACTCGAATCGCCCCTGTGGGCGAAGGTCGGGATGCTCCAATGAAGAAACGACAAGTACGAAACGGGTAAGCGCGCAGGCATGGTTTGAGCACACGATGAATGCTCTCTTTCGTGCGTCCAAACCTGTTCCAAAAGAAAATTGAAGCGCCCCCCCCGCAAATCCCCCAGCCCCAACCCCTCCCGAGCATCCACGCCCCTCCGATTCCGCCCCGACCCTCTCCCCCACCAAACTTTTCCACAACACCCTATTCATAAAATAGCTATCCAAGTTATACTCCCTCTCATGGCCAGAAATTCCGAACAACGCGACCTCTTTCCCGGCGCCCTCGAAATCATGATCCTGAAGTCCCTGTGCACCACCCCCATGCACGGCTATGCACTCGTCAAGCACATCCGCCAGGTCTCCGGCGACCTCCTCCAGGTCGAAGAGGGCTCGCTCTACCCGGCCCTCCAGCGCATGCTCCGCGAGGGCTGGCTCGAATCCGAAACCGGAATCTCCGCCAAAGGCCGCCCCACCCGCATTTACCGGGTCACCCAGGCCGGCCTGGCCCACCTCGGGCGCGAGATGGCCAGCTTCGAGCGGATGTACACCGGAATTGCACGCGTGCTGGCAACCGCCTGAGCGGAGGAGAACGAAGATGCGTGGATTGCTGCGAACCCTCGGCCGCAAACGGCGTTACGACGATCTCTCGGTCTCCATCCGGGAGCACCTCGAAGAGCGCACCGAGGAGCTGATCGAAGAGGGTCTGCCCCGCCGCGAGGCCGAGCAGCAGGCGCGCCGCGAATTCGGCAACCCCACCCTCCTTGAGCAGCGCAGCCGCGAAGCCTGGCAGTGGCAGCGCCTCGAAACGATGCTTGCCGACATCCGCTTCGCTCTGCGCCGCCTCAGCCGCGCGCCAGGCATCACGGTCACCGTCCTGCTCACCCTCGCCATTGGCATCGGCGCCAATACCGCCGTCTTCAGCGTGCTCAACTGCGTCCTCCTCAGGCCCCTCCCCTACCCTGACTCGAACCGCCTCGTCTCGCTCAAGCTGAGCGCCCCCGGCGCCGGCGGACTGGCCAACTTCTCCACCGGCCTGCAGCTTTCGCCCTCCATGTACTTCACCTTCGCCCGCCACAACCGCAGCTTCTCCTCCATCGGCCTCTGGATCTCCGATCTCGCCAACCTCACTGGCCTGGCGAAGCCCGAGCAGGTGCGCGTCACGTCGGTCAGTGGCGGCGTCCTCGAAACCCTGGACGTCCCCCCCATGCTGGGCCGCTGGTTCAATCAGTCCGACCAGGATCCCCGCGGCGCAAAGACCGCCATCCTCAGCTACAGCTATTGGCAGCAGCAATTTGGCGGCGATCCGCGCGTCATCGGCCGCGTCATCGATCTCGACGCTCAGCCCCGCCAGATTGTCGGGGTCATGCCCCGCGGCTTCCGTGTCGCCGACGAGCAGTTCGATCTCCTGCTGCCGTTTGCGCTCGATCCCATCCACCAGAAGCTCGCTCCTTTTTGCTGCAACGGCATCGCCCGCCTCAAACCCGGAGTTACCCTCGCCCAGGCCGACGCCGACATCGCCCGCCTCATTCCTGTCTGGATGGATTCCTGGACCAACGGCCCCCACACCGATCCGCACTACTACAGGCGCTGGCAAATCACCCCGGCCTTGCTCTCTCTCAAGCAGCAGGTCACCGGCAACGTGCGCAGCGTCCTGTGGCTGGTCATGGCCACCGTCGGCCTGGTGATGCTCATCGCCTGCACCAATGTGGCGAATCTGCTGATGGTGCGTGCCGAATCGCGCCAGCACGAGCTCGCCATCCGCGCCGCGCTGGGAGCCGGACGCGCCCGCATCGCCCGCGAGCTCCTGCTCGAAAGCGTTCTGCTCGGTCTCATCGGTGGCGTGCTCTCGATCGGCGTGGCCTGGGCCGGGCTGCGCCTGCTCGCCCAGGCCGGACCCGTGGAGCTGCCCCGTCTTCACGAAATCTCCTTCGACGGATGGTCGCTGGCCTTCACGCTCCTCCTGTCCGTTTTCGCCGGACTCTTCTTCGGCGCCATTCCCGCGTGGAAAGACGCAGGATCGCGGATGGCTCTGACCATGGGCGGCGTCAGCCGAACCGCGAGCGCCGGCCGCGAACAGCAGCGCTCCCGCCGCGTGCTGGTGGTGGCCCAGGTAGCCATGGCCCTGGTGCTGCTGGTCAGCGCCCTGCTCATGATCCGCACCTTCGTGGCTCTCAGGCACGTCGACCCCGGCTTTGCCGACGCCGCCCATATTCAGACTCTGCGCATCTCCATTCCCCAGGCCCTGATCGCCGATCCGCAGATGGTCCTCCGCACCGAAAACGAAATCGCCGGCCAGCTGGCGGCCATTCCCGGTGTCACCGCCGTCGGCTTCTCCGCCGGCCTGCCCATGGAAGGCTTCGCGCCCAACTGGGACGAAATCCGCGCCGAAGGCAAGGTCTACGACGGTGGCGAGCCGCCCCTGCGGATGTTCAACTACATCTCGCCGGGCTACTTCCGCGCCATGGGCACCAGGCTCATCGCCGGGCGCGACTTTACCTGGGATGACCTCTACGGCCTCCGGCAGAAGGTCATCGTCTCCGACGGCTTTGCCCGCGAAACCTGGGGATCGGCCGCCGCCGCCATAGGCAGGCACTTGCAGCAGTTCAGCGGCTCGCCCTGGCAAACCGTCATCGGCGTCGTCGAAGACGTGCGCCATAACGGCGTCGACGAAGCGGCCCCGCCGACGGTCTACTGGCCGGCCCTGATCAACAGTCCCTATTCGTCCGACCACAAGCCGACTGCGGACTGGGTGCGGTCCGCGGCCTTCGCCATCCACAGCCGCCGCGCCGGAACCCAAAGCTTCCTCAGCGAAGCCGAGCAGGCCGTCTGGCGCGTCAACGGCAACCTCCCCGTCGCCTCGATCCGCACCATGCAGGAGATCTACGGCCAGTCCATGGCCCGCACCTCCTTCACCCTCACCATGCTGGCCATTGCCGGCTTCATGGCCCTGGCCCTCAGCATCATCGGCATCTACGGCGTGCTCTCCTACGCCGTCTCGCAGCGCACCCGCGAAATCGGCATCCGCCTGGCCCTGGGCGCGCAGAAGAGCGCCCTCAGCTGGATGTTCATGCGCTCCGCGCTGGCCATGACCGCCGTCGGCGTGGCCATCGGCATCGTCGCCGCCGCTTTGCTCACCCAGCTGATGCGCTCTCTGCTCTTCGCCATCAGCCCCCTCGATCCGCTCACCTTCGTGACCGTGCCCGTAGTGCTCACCGCCGCGGCCCTGCTGGCCAGCTATCTCCCCGCCCAGCGCGCCGCCGCCGTCGATCCCGTCGAAAGCCTCCGCGCCGAATAGCCCCCCGGGTGCCCCACATGTGCCCGGTTTTGGCAGATGTGGGCGAGCACGACCCGCCTTGTATCGGGGCACAATCCGGGTGCCCCATCTGAGCCGCTTTTGCTCGGGTGGGGTAGTTCGGGTGCCCCACAACCTGGCCTGAGCGAGCCGAAGGCGAGTCGAATGGCTCTGCCCTCTCTTGGCAGATGTGGGAAAGCACGAATCCATACCGTCTCCGCCGTCAGGTTCTGTATCAGGGCAAGATTCAAGGCGCGGTTGAGAATAAACGAGTTCCTGATTCTTCAATGCTCCAGATGTTCAGGATTCACACGAATCACGGTTGAGTAGCACAAATCAGCACAATTTTCGGAGACGAACGGGCGACTGCCGACGGACCCGAACCTCCGGACGGCTGGCAAACTGTCCATAGGAGGGGCAATTAAGCGATTAGATCGTTATCACGGTCTCTCTCCAACTGCGCTGCTACACTGCGAATAGAGACAGGCAGCGAGGTGGCGGTGTGATAATTCCGCTGGTTGGTCTGTTCATCGCTTGCGCCATTTTTGCGGGCTTCGGTGCGGCTGTCCTGCCCCTGGTTCTCCACCTCCGCCCGACACTCGCCAATGTAGGTCTATTCGTGATCGGGTCGGTCCCCAGTGCCGTCGCCGCCGCCATTGCGTACGGACGGGCATTCGGCGATGTTACGGGAGAGCTGAACTCAGGGGCCGTCCTTGGCCTCTTTGGCGTTATGCCGGTCGCTGGGCTGTGCGGGGGACTGCTGGCCGTCCTTGCATACGGACGGTTCATGCGGACAATGCACTGGCAGCGGGAATCTGGCACAGCCGCCAAGGAGCATTCAGGGCAAGCACAAAATTAGCACAATACATTTTCGACCCTAAGCTATCTGATGAGCCGAAAGGACTCGCCCTCAGGTTCTGTATCAGGGCACGACTTCGCACCGGGGCCCCCGGCGAGCGAAGTTCGCTGGGGTGGTAGTCGTGCCGTCACCAGCCCCGAAAGACCCGGGCTTCAGCCCCTGTGTTTTGTATCAGCGCATGGCTTCACAGATCGCAGAAGAATGTCGTTGCTTTGAAGGGGCACGGCTTTCAGCCGTGCCGGTACCGCCGCAAATGTACGCGGCTTTAGCCGCTGAGGGAAGGCTCACCCCCGACAGCATCGGTCGGCTCACCCCGCAGCATCGGGAAGGCTGACCCCCCCCGCAGCATCAGCCAGCCCCCACCCCCCGCGCAGCATCAGCCAGGTTCACCCCACAGCAAGAAGCAAACGCCTCGGGCCACCCCAACTTCCACGCAATTCATCGCTGCGCCCGTCGCGAAAGTACTCTGCTGCACCATTTCGGGAAAACACCCCCTCCTCCCGCGCCCTCGTCTCTTTCCAAAACCCAGACCTCGCCAAACACCTGACAAGGGGAAGGCGCCCCACCAGCCTGTCCACAATCCCTGCCCTCCCCCCTAACCTCTAAAATCGTAACGATGCCGACGACCCTCCGATCCTTTTGCAAGATCAACCTCGGCCTGGCGATCGGCCCTCCCCGCCCCGACGGCTTCCACTCGCTCCTCACCTGCTACCAGACCCTCGAAGCCCATGATCTTGTGACCGTTCTCGTCACCGTCGCCGCCCCTGCCGCGACCACCACCCTCCGCCTCACCAGCAACGACGCCCGCGTCCCCACCGACGCCACCAATACCGCCTGGAAGATCGTCGATCTCGCCCTCCGCGCCCACGCCATCACCGCCGACGTCTCCATCCACATCGACAAGCGTCTCCCCGTCCAGGGCGGCCTCGGCGCCGGATCGGCCAACGCCGTCGCCGCCCTCCTCGCCCTCGAATCCGAGCTGGCTCATCACGGCATCGCCCCGCTCCCCGACGCCGAAAAGTTACGCATCGCCGCCCAGGTCGGCTCCGACGTCCCCCTCTTCCTCATCGGCGGAGCCGTCCTCGGCCTCGGCCGCGGCGAAGACGTCCATCCCCTCCCCGATTTCCCGCCCACTGAATGTGTCCTGGCTCTCCCCGACATCGGCGTCTCCACCCCCCAGGCCTTTCGCGACTGGGATGCCCTCCACGCGCAATTGACCCCCGCTCGCCCCTCCGATACACTTTCTATGTTGAGTCGAGCTCTGGCCTCGGCCTTCGGGCCTGGGCTTCCGGAGGGTTTTTCCGCCGGAGCAGCCACGCACTCCTCCGGTGTTTCCGCCTCGGGCGGAAACCTTGGCGAGATCACGGGGACCCCAGCGAACATGTTCGACGGGGTTTCAAATCCGCTTCTCGCGCTTGTCCGTGCCGGGATTGCAAACGACTTCGAAGAAGTCGTCTTCCTGCAACATCCCCGTCTCGGTGAAGTCAGGCGCCTGCTCGCGGAATCCCCTCGCCCGGAGGAATCTGCGCTCGTCGCAGCGCTTTCCGGTTCCGGATCGGCCCTCTTCGGCCTCTACGGATCGGCTGAGGCTGCATCGGCTGCCGAAGCAAGGCTCAGCGCCTCCGGCATTCGCTCGTTGCGGACCAGGACCTTGCCGCGCAACGAATACTGGAAGCAGTTGCACGAACAGGATGAACCCCGGGCCTAGCCCGGAGTCGAGCAGAATTACTGGGCGATCGACTAATGGTAGGTCAAGTGCCTTTGGAGCACTTTGTCCAGGTTCGAATCCTGGTCGCCCAGCCAGACTTTCGCGGTCGTCACACCCCGGCGCCAACCACGCCGGTAACAACCAGGCAGGATGCCACGCCAACCAGCTGGAGGATCTTGTGAACTCGGATACGAAGGAGAAGGTGATCCCGGCCGCACCCGCCATCGCGGCCTCGACCAACGGCAATGCAGCGGACGATCCCAGTGACGGCGGCCAGCCTGCGGGCCGCCCAAAGAGCGACAATCCCGCCGACGCCAAAGCCCGGCCTCAGGCGCGCCGCTCCCGTGTCTCCAATGAAGATCGCCGCTTCAAGATCTTTTCCGGCACCGCCAACCGCACCCTCGCCGAATCCATCTGCGAGCACATCGGCGTCCGCCTCGGCGAAACCAAGATGCAGCGCTTCGCCGACGGCGAAGTCTACTTCCAGCTCCTCGAAAACGTCCGCGGCGCCGACGTCTTCGTCGTTCAGCCCACCTGCTACCCCGTCGACCAGCACCTGGTGGAGCTGCTCATTATGATCGACGCCCTCAAGCGCGCCTCCGCCGGCCGCATCACCGTCGTCGTTCCCTACTACGGATACGCCCGCCAGGACCGCAAAGACCGTCCCCGCGTCGCCATCTCCTCCAAGCTGGTCGCCGACCTCATCACCACCGCCGGCGCCCACCGCGCCCTCTTCATGGACCTCCACGCCGCGCAGATTCAGGGCTTCTTCAACATCCCCGTCGACCACATGTTCGCCAGCCCTGTCCTCATCAGCTATTTCCGCGAGCTCAATCTGCCCAACCTCACCATCGTTTCCCCCGATGCCGGCGGCGTCGAGCGCGCTCGCTTCTTCGCCACCAAGCTCGGCGTCCCCATGGCCATCGTCGACAAGCGCCGTACCGACATCAACGTCACCGAAGTCATGCACATCATCGGCGAGGTCAAAGGCCAGAACTGCCTCATCGTCGACGACATCGTCGACACCGCCAGCACCCTCGTCAAGACCGCCGACGCGCTCCTCGAACAGGGCGCCATCGGCGTCTACGCCTGCGCCTCGCATCCCGTCCTTTCCGGACCGGCCATCGAGCGCATCGCCGGCTCCCGCATCGAGCAGGTCGTCGTCACCGACTCCATCCCGCTCCGCGAGGAAGCCCGCAATTTACCGAAGATTAAGGTTCGTTCTGTGGCCGGCCTGCTCGCCGCCACCATCGAAAGCATTCACATGGAAACCAGCGTCAGTGCGCTCTTCAACTGACCGCAACAATTCGGGACCAGGATTTGAGTTAGAGCAGTTTGCAAGTGTGGGACTTTAGAATCTGCGGGGTTCATCCTCGGGGTTCTGCAACATTAACCGCGACGTGGCTCAAATCACCTCGCCGCAAAGGGAGTGGAAACCAGCACTGTGGCAGTTCACTGATCGCTGACTACTGATCACTGTTCGCTGCTTCTCCATGCCCGAAGGACAAAACTTATGATCACCCAGGAAACCGTTACCGCCATCGCCCGCGAGGGCAAGTTCAACAAGAACGCGGCTCGCCGCGTGCGCGCCAAAGGCAAAATTCCCGCCGTCGTCTATGGCGCCGCTCAGCCCGCCGTCGCCGTCGAGGTCGATCCCAAACAGATCCAGCGCATCCTCCACTCCGACGCCGGCCACAACTCCATCTTTGATCTCGAAGTCGCCGGCGCAACCGCCAAGGCCATGATCGTCGACTGGCAGTACGAGCCCATCAAGGGCAAGCTCATCCACATCGACTTCAAACGCATCGCCCTCGACAAGCCCATCCGCGTCGAAGTTCCCATCCAGCTCACCGGCGTTCCCGTCGGCGTCAAGACCCAGGGCGGAATCCTCGACCAGACCCTGCGCGAAGTCGAAATCGAGTGCCTCCCGGCCGACATTCCCGGCCACATCGACGTCGATGTCACCGAGCTGGCATTCGGTATGGTGCTGCGCGTCTCCGGCCTGCCGCACGCCGGCAGCCTGCGTTTCATCACCTCGGAAGATACCCCGGTCGCGCACATCACCTCGGTCAAGGAAGAAGTGGTGGCCACACCGGAAGCCGAAGCGGCAGCTGCCGCAGCGGCCCCGGCCGAGCCGGAAGTCGTCAAGAAAGGCAAGCAGGAAACCGCCGAAGCTGCTCCCGCCGAGAAGGGCGCGAGCGACAAAGGCGGCAAGAAGTAGGTGTCGGATACGGGCGGCGTCTTTCTGGTCATCGGTCTCGGCAATCCCGGCATCGAGTACCAGTTCACGCCGCACAATGCGGGGTTTTTGGCGATCGACCGCATCGCCGGTGAGCACAACGCGGCCGTGGTCAACCGCCGCTGCCGCGCCCTCACCGCAAAGGTTCACCTGGCTGGCAGGGAAGTCATCCTCGCCAAGCCGGAGACCTGGATGAATCTCAGCGGGATCTCCGTGGGGGCTCTCGTCGACGAGTTCGACGTCGACCCCTCCGGTGGCCTGCTGGTGCTGTACGACGAGCTGGACCTGCCCCTCGGAACCTTGCGCGTGCGCGAGCGGGGCAGCACAGCCGGGCATAACGGAGCGGCGTCTGTCTCCGGCGCGCTCGGCACCGACGAATGGGCGCGCATTCGCATCGGCGTTGGACCGGAGCCGGAAGCTCCGGCAGGAGTTCGGCGTGGCAAGGATTACCTGCTCACGCCGATGAGCAAACGGGATCTGGCCGCGATCGATCCGGTCCTCGACCGGACGGCGCGTGCCGTGGAAATGGTGGTGGCCCGAGGAGTCAAAGCCGCCATGAACGAATTCAACCGCCGGGACGAACCGCCTCCCGGAGGAAAGTAGCAAGGCCCTGCTTGAGCAGGGATGGGAGAAAGCACCGAGCTTTAGCCCGGTGAACAGAGGGCAGGAAGAATCGGGGCTTTAGCTCCGGAGAAGCTTTGTACCAGGCACGACCCCCGGGTGCCCCATCGCCTGGCCTGAGCAAGGCAAAGCCGAGTCGAACGGCTCTGCCTGAATTTGGCAGATGTGGGAGAGCACGAAACCATCCTGGGCTCGATGCCAGGCTTTGTATCAGGGCACGACTTTAGTCGTGCCGTAACGGAGAGCTCAAAAGTCGGGGCTTCAGCCCCTGAAACAAATATGTAACTCGGAAGCGAATTTTCGCAGGGAAAGAGAACCAAATCATGCAGCGTTTCTACGAAGTAATGTTTATCGTTCGGCCCGATGTCGCCGACGAAGATCTCGACAAGCTGATCGCCGGCCTCGAACAGACGGTCACCAACGGCGGCGGCGCCGTTCGCTCCACTGAGAAGCTCGGCCGCCGCAAACTGGCTTACACCGTCCGCAAATTCAACGACGGCAACTACATTCTCCTCACCATCGACGCCGGCGGTCCGCTGGTCGCCGAGCTCGAGCGCCGTCTGCGCGTCTCCGAGCCGGTCATCAAGTTCATCACCGTGCGCATGGACGAGGAAGACAAGCGCCTGGCCAAAGTTCGGGCCATCCGCGCCACGCGCAAAAAGCTCAGCGCAATTCCCGTTCCCGCCGAGCCGCCTGCCCCCGCCGAGCCCGCCTCGACGCCGGCCGCCGCTCCCGCGGAAACCGCAACCCCCGCCGGCGCGTAACCCCGCCGACGATTTGTATCACGGCACGACCCCCGGGTGCCCCACAACTGTCCGTCTTTGGCAGATATGGGAAAGCACGAAACCATCCCGGGCTCGATGCCAGGCTTTGTATCAGGGCACGACTTCAGTCGTGCCGTAAGTGGCGCCAAATCGACGGGGCTTCAGCCCCTGAGATTCTGCCGAATCAACCAGGTTCATGGCCCGCGCTCGGCGCCGGCCGGAAGGAAAAAGGAAATGCCTGACGAAACCACCAACGCTCCTGCACCTCGCTCCGAATCCCGCCCCGACGCCCCTCAGGGCCGTCCTGCCGGTCCCGGCGGACGCGGCCCCGGAGGCCCCGGCGGTCCTGGCGGCCGCAAATTCTTCCGCCGCCGTAAGGTCTGCAAGTTCTGCACCGAGAAGATCGACGCCATCTCCTATCGCGACGTCCGTCTGCTCCAGGGCTTCGTGGCCGAGCGCGGCAAGATCGTGCCTCGCCGCCTCACCGGCGTCTGCACCACGCATCAGCGGCGACTCGCCAAAGCCATCAAGCAGGCCCGCAACATCGCCCTGCTGCCCTTCGCCGCCGGATTCTAACGAGCCGGTTTTCAGCTAACCGCCTTTTCGCTAACCGGCCTTGAGCTAGCCGTTTTATCGCCAACCGGCTCTTAGCTGCTTTTAGGAGATTGCAATGGAAGTGATCCTCAAAGAAGATATCTCGAACCTCGGCCATCGCGGCGACGTCATCAAAGTCGCCGACGGATACGGCCGCAACTACCTGCTGCCCCGCAAGCTCGCCATGGAAGCCACCGCAGACAACAAGGCCCAGGTCGAGCAGATGAAAGTCTCCGCCCTGCGCCGCTCCGCGAAGGAAAAGGCCGATGCCGAGCAGCTGGTCACCCAGCTCAACGCCGTCGCCCTCGTCTTCACCCGCAAGGTCGGCGATCACGACCACCTCTTCGGCTCGGTCACCTCTGCCGACATCGCCCAGGGCCTCGCCGACAAGGGTTTCAACGTTGATCGCCGCAAGGTCCAGCTCGACGAGCCGCTCAAGTCCACCGGCGAATTCCACGTCCCCGTCAAGCTGCACCGCGAAGTCACCGCGCACGTCAGCGTCACCGTCAAAGGCGAAGAAGCCCCCGCCGAATAATTCCCGGATCTTCGGGTGCCCCACCCGTGTCGCCGTAGTTTGGCGACCGGGTGGGACCGGGGACCGTCCACCGGGGACTGGGAACTGACAACTGGGGACTGGGTACCGTCCACCGGGGACCGGGAACTGTCAACTGGGGACTAACTCTCCCGGGTGCCCCACATCTGCCCGGTTTTGGCAGATGTGGGAGAGCACACTGTCAACCAGACACCCGGGGACCAAAAACTGGAGACTGTCCACCCCTACCGGTGCGGCCGGTCCCGATTCTCCGTCCGTTTTGCCTGCTGTTTTTCGCCTTGCGCCGTCCGCCCCTGGCGCGCCGCAGCGGTCCGGTCGTTATTGGCGTTGTGCTTGTCGTTGTAGATCGAGCGGCTCACGTTATTCTGCCGCGCGTTGATCTGCTGCCGCTCCTGCCCGGTCAGCCGCCCTCCGTTCGCCGCGCGGTCGGCCTGCGCCTCGCGGTTGATGCTCGAGTCGCGGTTCTCCAGGTTGCGCGTCTCGCCCGGCGTCAGCTGACCCGACCGCACGCCCTGATTGATGCGCTGCTGCTGGTTGCCCTGGCGGCTGTTCACCTCGTTCGCGTGCCCGAAGCCGTCCCGCGCATTCTGCGTCGCCTGGTTCCGGAACGCTTCCTGCCGCGCCGTCGGCTGGAAGTGCTGCTCGTTCATCGCCACCCGCTCCTGCGCAGTCGGCCGCGCCATCACTCCGCCCGGCCCGTTGAAGCTCGCGTGATTGTTGATCACCGTCCGGTTAATCACCGTCCGGTCCACATACGTGTTGTGGATCACCGTCGTGTTCACCCGCACCACCGCCGTGTTGTACTGGAACACCCCGCCCCGCCACACGCCGCCCACAAAACCCACTCCGCCGTAGCCGAAGCCGTAATTCACCCCGCCATAGAACCCGACGTGTGCGCCCCAGTACCCCGCGTGCCAGCCATACACCCCGCCCGCAAAGCCCCAGTAGCCCGGCGTCCACAGCAGCCCCGGATGCGGCGGCGCTACCCACACGCCCTGCACCCAGTAATAGCCTGCCGGCCCATAAGCCCAGTAGCCCGGCGTCCATAAGTATCCCGGCGTCGGGCACGGCGGCTGCACGTACACCGGCAGCGCCGGCGGCGCGATCCGCACCGAGATCCCGACCGCGATCTGCGCGAACGATGCCATGGGGAGCGCGCTCAGCAGCAGCGCAAAAATCACATTGCGAATTTTGTGGGTTTTCGACATGAGAAACTCGCTTTCGGTTGAGTGTGGTTTTCGATTGATCCGATTGGAGCGCGGACCTACAGGTTACCGCCCGGCGCAGCCGGTGCTTCTGTCTGCTGCTCCTTGCGCTGCTCCCGCTTCGCGCGCTGTTCCTGCTTCCACTGCATGTACGCCTGCTTCTGCGCGTCGGTCAGGACCGCTGTGATCTTGCTGTCGCTGTCCTGGGATATCCCTCGCAAGCTGATCCTCCGCTCTTTCGGCGTCAGCGTAGCGTCGGCCCGGATGCTCGCCACCTGTTGCTGCCGAGCCGCCAGGATCGTTTCCACCTTCGACTCCTGATCCGGCGTCAGCGCCAGCCGTCTCGCCAGCATGCGCGCCTGCCGCTGCGGGTTGGGCCCGCGGCGATCCTGCATGTCCGGCGGCGCTGGAGCCTCGTTATCCGCCGGTGGTGGCGGAGCCGCGTCATCTGCTGGCGGAGCCGCCTGGTTGTTCTGCACAGGCGCCGTCGTGCTCGCCGGGGGAGGCGACCCGGCCGCCGGCTGGTCCTGAGCCAGAGCAGCGCCGCCGCACAGGCTGAAGACCAGGGCAACGCCGAGAGCCATCGAATAAGTGATGTTTCGCATGTGGGTCATCCTGAGAAGAATCTCGATTTCACAACTGCCTTGCCATCCTAAACACAGGAAACAGGGGAACGTTTCGCCACACTCGCGAAAGGCTGAAACTTTCCCGGGTGCCCCACATCTGCCTGTCGTTGGCAGATGTGGGAGAGCACGGATGAGCCCTTATCAACATACAGGCCCGCAGGTATCTGGCCGAACAAAAGTCATGTGTCATCCTGTCGATAAGCCGAAAGGCCCTGTCAAGGACAAGGAGGGGCGGAGAGCTGCGGGAGCAGCCCGCGTGGCGAGGTTTGTGGAGACCAGAGCCATCGCGGAGAACCTCATCCCTCAATCAA
>Ga0335075_10000627_pt1 | contig 60761 bp, 56 predicted proteins | sample Lox_Sample_24_FD_206723 | JGI IMG/M metagenome (GOLD analysis project Ga0335075, IMG submission 206723) | Soil microbial communities from Loxahatchee National Wildlife Refuge, Florida, United States - Lox_Sample_2.4 | ecosystem: Environmental > Terrestrial > Soil > Wetlands | place: USA...
CGCCCTACGACGCCGCGCGCGCGGCCGCCGCGCGCGCGCCGCGACGGCTGGCCACGCAGCGCGCCGAGCTGGGCGTCGACGACTTCGACCCCGACGCGCTCGCGCGCGTCCGCGAGGAGCTGGCGCGGGCCAACGCGGCGCGCCACCAGGCGGCGGCGCTGCGGGCCCGCGCCGACGGCGCGCCGCTGCTGGCGCGCCGGCGCGACGAGCAGCAGCGGGTGCGCGCCGACGCCGAGGCGGCGGCGCGGCGCCTGCGGGCGGCGGCCGAGGCCGACGGCGTCGCGCCGGAGGCCGTGAGCGCGGCCGAGGCCGAGCGGGCCGGCGCCGACGCGGCGGTCGACGCCGCGACCGCCGCGCTGATCGAGGCCAACCGCGTGGCGTCGGCGGAGTCCGAGGCGGTCGCGGCCGCGCGACGGCGGCTGCAGGACGGCCGGCGGCTGACCGCGCGGCTGCGCGAGCAGCGCCGCGAGCTGCGCGTCCGCCAGGAGGTCGCCGACGCGCTGGCGGCTTACCGCGAGGAGGCGTCCCGCGCGGCCCGGCCGACGCTGGAGCACGAGACCGCGCTGCTGCTGGCCCAGACGACGCGCGGCCGCTACGGCGGCGTGGCGCTGACCGCCGACTACCAGCTGGAGCTGGTCGACGAGGGCCGCCTGCATCCGCTGCGGCGCTTCTCCGGCGGCGAGCAGGACCTGGCGGGCCTCTGCCTGCGGCTGGCGCTGTCGCGCACGCTGGCCCGCCAGCGCGGCGCCGAGACCGGCTTCATCCTGCTCGACGAGGTCTTCGGCAGCCAGGACCTCGACCGCCGGCGCACCCTGCTGGAGCAGCTCCACGCGATCGCCGACTCCGAGTTCCGCCAGGTCTTCGTGATCTCCCACACCGACGACGTCGTCCAGCACTGCGACCTGACGATCGACGTCGCGCGCGGCCCGGACGCCGTCAGCGCCGTGTCCGGGCCGCACCGCTGAACACCCGTCCGCCCGCGAGCGCCTTCGCGCCCAAAGGCCGTGCAAACCGACCGGAGGTGTCAACCATCGGACGTTCCGGCCGAGCATCAGGCCGTGAGCAGTCCGTCGACCACCATCGGCGCCGTCGCGTTGCCCAAGATCGACCAGGCCATCGCCGAGCTCGGCGAGCTGCCCGTCCTCGATCGCAGCCTTCTGCGCGTCCGCGAGCTCTCCGACGATCCGGAGGCGTCCACCCACGAGCTGGTCGAGGCGCTTCAGAGCGACGCGTCGCTGGCCGCCAACCTGCTGGTCTTCGCCAACTCGGCCGCCAACGCGCACCCGGTGCGCGCGTCGTCGATCCACCAGGCCGTGATGCTGATCGGCCGCCGGTCGGTCGGCCGGATCGCGCTGGAGGCCCAGGTCTGCACGTTCTTCGAGCAGGCGCCCGGCAGCGGCGGGATCGCGCGCGGGCAGCTGCACGTCCACGCGGTGCAGGTCGGCGCGTGCGCCGCGGAGCTGGCGCGCCGCGCCGGGACCGACGCCGGCGCCGCGCACCTCGCCGGGCTGCTGCACGACCTCGGCAAGCTCGTGCTGCCCGTGGCGTTCGGCGCGTCCGCCGTGGACGAGATCGCCGGCGCGACCCCGGCCGGCCCACAGCGGCCGGACGCCGAGCGCGAGGCCTTCGGCGTGGACCACGCGCTGGCGGGCGCGCGCTTCGCCACCTCGGCCGGGCTGCCGGGGGAGATCGTCGACGCGATCGCCGCCCACCACGGCGCGGGGCCGGACCACTCGCCGGTCGCCCGCTGCGTGCAGGTCGCCAACGCGATGGTCGCGCTGATCGGCGGCCACCCCGCCGACCACGAGCTGCTGCAGGCCGGCCTCGTCGAGCTCGGCCTGACGATGGAGGACATCGACCAGGTCGCGACCACCGCGCTGCCGACCGCGGTCGCCGAGGCCGCCCAGCCGTCGAGCCTCGCCGAGCAGGTGTCGCGCCTGGAGCGCGAGGCCCGCACCGACGAGCTGACCGACCTCCTGAACCGCCGCTACTGGTCGCTGGCCGCGCGCGAGCAGCTCTCCGCGCGGGGCGCGAGCGTCCTCATCTGCGACGTCGACCACTTCAAGCGCATCAACGACTTCCACGGCCACCACACCGGCGACTTCGTCCTGTCGGAGATCGGCCGGATCCTCAGCGCCAACGGCCTCGCCGGCCGCCTCGGCGGCGACGAGTTCGCGGTGATCACCGCCGAGCCCGACCCGGACCGCGAGGTCGCCGAGCGCATCCTGGCCGCCGTCAACTCGGCGTTCGCCGACCCGGCGCTGCAGGTCAGCGTCTCGATCGGGTCCGCGACCGCGCTCGAGCCCGGCGCCGACCTCAGCGAGCTGTTGCGCCGCGCCGACGAGGCGCTGTACTCGGCCAAGGGCGCCGGGCGCGGCGTCCAGCGCGCGGCCTGACGCGCCGGGCCCGACGGGCGGCCTGACGCGCCGCGAGGCGTCCGAACGCCGGCCCGCGCTCGGACGCCACCCCGCGCATCCCTCCGGTCGCCTCCACCGCACGGCGGCGGCACGCCCGACGCCCGCGCGGTCACGAGATCCCTCGGAGCAGCTCCGACGGAGTCGACTGGAGCGCCCGCGCGACGCGGGTGAGCGTCCGGATCGACGGATCGACCTCGCCGCGCTCGATGCGGCTGTACTGGCTCTGGTCCATCGACGCCTCGGCGGCGACCGCCTCCTGGGACAGCCCCAGCTCCGCCCGTCTCCGGCGCAAATTAGTGGTGAAGGTTCTGAGCGGGTCAAGCACCGTCGCGACCCTGTTGCCGGTCGTCAGTTCGCGCCACGTCAGATATGACGTAGGGTCGAGGCGTGATCGATGAGATTGCGTACCGCGCGGCGATGCACCCCGCGCGGCTTCCGATCCTGTTGGCGTGCTCGGTCGCGCCGCGGGCATTGGACGACCTCGGCCTGTCAGAGGCCGAGGCGCGGCGACATCTGGCCGTGCTCGAGGAAGCCGGCCTGTTGACCCGTGACGACGACGACCAGTTCGTCGCCCGAGCGGATTGGCGGCCGCTGAACGACGTCCTCGAGGCGATCATCGCCAGCGGTCCGGTCGACTGAGACCGGGGCCGCTCCGTGGAGGTCCCGCCGGCCCGTCCCGGCGGGACACCGCATCCTCGATTCTGCTGGGCCTCCGACGTCACCCGAACAGGTTGACACGAACAAGTGTTCGTGTCCACGTCAGATCGAACATAGGTTCGCAAAGAGCGCGCGAACCCGATCGCTTGCCTTCCGGAGCGGCGCGCTGCGAGAGTGCCCCATGGCGTCCGACGTCCGGTCCACCCCGCGCCCCTGGCACGCGCTGCCGGACGACCTCGGCGCGCTGGTCAGCGCCGCGATCCCGGGCATCGCCGACGAGCTGGTCGAGGTCCTCGGCCCCGCGATCCCGGTCTACCGGACGCTCGACGGGCCGTTCGGGCGCGACGTCGTCCAGGCCGTCGCCGACGCGCTGCACGACTTCGCCGCGGTCATCCAGCACCGCCCGCCGACGCCCGACCGCGCGCTCTACGTCGCGGTCGGCGAGCGCTGGCTGCGCTCCGGCCACTCGCTCGACGACCTCCAGTCCGGCTACCACGTCGGCGCGCGCGTGGTCTGGCGGCGGATCGCCGCGGTGGCCACCGGCGCCGACGCCACCGCGGCGACCGTCGCCGTCCTGGCCGACGCGCTGTTCGCCTACCTCGACGAGATCGCCGCGCTCACCGTCGAGGGCTTCGTCGCCGCCCAGGCCGCCGCCGCGGGCGAGGTCGAGCGCCGCCGCGCCCGCCTGCTCGCGCTGCTGGTCGCCACGCCCGCGCCCGACCGCACCGTGCTGGAGCGCGCCGCGCTGGAGGCCGGCTGGCCGCTGCCGCGGCGGGTGGCGGCGATCGCGCTCGGCGACCCGGAGGAGCTGCGCGCCCACCGCCTGCCCGCCGACGTCCTGGCCGGCACTGCCGACGGCTGCGCCTGCCTGGTCGTCGCCGACCCGGACGGCCCGGGCCGGACGCGCGAGCTGGCCGCCGCGCTGCGCGGCGTCACCGCCGCGATGGGCCCGCCGGTGGCCGTCGAGCACGCCGCCCGCTCCTGGGCCCGCGCCCGTGCGCTGCGCCGCCTGGTGGCCGGCGGCGGGCAGGCCGCCGACGGCCTGCACCACGCCGACGACCACCTGCTGGAGCTGCTGCTGGCCGAGGACCCGTCGCTGGTCGACGACCTCGCCGGGCTGCGCCTCGCGCCGCTCGCCGCGCTCACGCCCTCCGCGCGGAGCCGCCTGGAGCAGACGCTGCTGGCCTACCTGCGCCACCGCGGCAACGGCCCGCGGATGGCCGCCGACCTCCACGTCCACCCGCAGACCGTCCGCTATCGCCTCGCGCGCCTGCGCGAGCTGCTCGGCCCGGCGCTGGACGACCCCGAGGCCCGCTTCGAGCTCGAGGTCGTCCTGCGCGCCCGGGCCGCCCGCGGCGCGGGCGCCGACGCGCCCTAGCCGATCACCTGCCGCACCAGCGCCTCGTAGCCCGACTTGTGGCCCGTGCGGTTGGGGTGGTAGCTGTCGCTGATCGGGTTGGAGAGGCCGTTCAGCCACTCGCTCGACGAGCAGACCGCGTGGCCGGTGAACGACGGGATCGCGTCCTTGAACGTGAAGCCGTAGGCCGCCGCGCGCGCCGCCGTCACGCTCTTGAGCAGGTCGGCCGTCGCGTTGAGCTTGGTCATCTCGTCGGTCGAGAAGAACGTGCCCGCGTTGCAGTCCACGCCCATGAACAGGCGCGGGTAGCCGAGGACGACGACGGTCGCGTTGGGCGCCCGCGTCTTGATCTGCGAGTACACGCTGTTGAGCTGGCCCGGCAGCGTGTTGGAGATGTAGTTGTTGGCGTTGGTGATGTCGCTGTTGCACGACACCAGCGGCAGCGCGCACTGCGTGATGACGTTCGAGAAGCCCGCGTCGTTGCCGCCGATCGTGATCGTCACGATGTTGGTGGACGTGCTCAGCGACTGGACCTGGTTGTTGAGGACGTCGGTCGTCTTGGCCCCGCTGCAGGCCACGAACGTCAGGTTCGTGTTGGGCCGGTCGGCCTTGATCAGCGCCGGGTAGGCGTAGGGGCCGCGGTTGCAGCCGGAGTTCAGCGAGTAGTCGCGCGTTCCGGTGCCCGCCGAGTAGCTGTCGCCGAGCGCGACGTAGTTGTCCGCGACCGCCGAGGCGGTGACCAGGCCGCCCAGCGCGCAGACCAGCATGACGGCTCCCGTGAGCCGCCGCAGCATGTGCCGCATGTTCTCTCCTCCTGAAATGGACCGGGCCGCGGGACCGCGACCCGATCGGCGAGCCTACGCACGCGCCGGTGTGAGTTCTTGACCGGCGCGCCGCGATTCAGGAGCGAGAACTTGTCGGGCGCGTCACAAACGACGTCCCGCGCGTCTCAGCGTTGCGGAACTTCGAGCAGGTCGACGTCGAGGCGCGGCACGTCGCCCCACAGCTGCTCGAGCCGGTAGAACTCGCGCACCTCGGGGACGAAGACGTGGACGACCACGTCGAAGTAGTCCATCAGGATCCACCGCGACTCGCCGACGCCCTCGACGCGCCGCGGGAGCTGGCCGTGGTCCTTCTTCAGCCCCTCGTGGATCGCGTCGTGGATCGCCTTGGTCTGGCGGTCGGTGTTGCCGGAGCAGATGACGAAGAAGTCCGTGTAGGACGAGACGCCCCGCAGGTCGATCACCTGCAGGTCGATCGCCTTCTTGTCGGCGGCGTAGGACGCCGCGAGCTGGGCGAGCCGCTCGGGCGTGATCTCTTCGTCGTTGTGCTGGTGGTCGGTCATCGGGACGGTGCTGCTGCTGGGCAAGACGAGCGCTTCCTCTCGTGTCATGCGGATGTTGGGCTCCCCACCGGGCTCTGGTAGAGCCCGTGCTGCGCGATGTACTCGGCCACCCGATCGGGGACCAGGTACGTGATCGGCCGGCCCGCGGCCACCCGCCGCCGAACCAGCGAGGACGAGAAGTCGATGCGCGGAAGGTCGAAGAAGTCGACCCGCTGGACGGCGCCGGGGATCGTCGCCAGCCGCTCCAGGATATCGGTCCGGCGCGCGCCTTCGCGCTCGGCGACCGCCAAGCGCGCCAGGGCCACGATCTCGGCGGGGCGATGCCACGTGGGAAGGCTTGCGGCCATGTCGCCTCCCACGATGAACGTCAGCTCCGAATCCGGATGCGTCGCATGCAGTGCGCGGAGCGTATCGACGGTGTAGGACGGTCCCCCGCGGCGGATCTCCAGGTCGCAGGCCGAGAAGCGCTCGTCGCCGTCGATCGCGGCGGCGACCATCGCCAGCCGCGCCTCCGCGCCCGGGTCGACGTGGACCTCCTTGTGCGGCGGCGCGGCCACCGGCATGAAGAGGACCTCGTCGAGCCCGACCTGGTCGTAGGCCTCCTGGGCGATCAGCAGATGCCCGAGGTGCGGCGGGTTGAAGGTGCCGCCGAGGATGCCCAGGCGGCGGACCGGCGGCACGGCGTCAGGAGCGGACGTGCCCGTCACCCCGGACGACGTACTTGAACGAGCACAGCTCGCGCAGGCCGATCGGCCCGCGCGCGTGGAGCTTCTGGGTGGAGTTGCCGATCTCGGCGCCGAACCCGAACTCGCCGCCGTCGGTGAAGCGCGTCGAGGCGTTGACGTAGACGCAGGCCGCGTCGACGCCCAGCTCGAAGGCGCGGGCGGAGGCGTAGCGGCCGGTGACGATCGCCTCGGAGTGGCCCGAGCCGTGCCGGTTGACGTGGTCGATGGCCTCCTCGACCGAGCCGACGACGCCGACCGCGAGCGTCAGCGCCAGGAACTCGGTGTCCCAGTCCTCATCGCCGGCGGCGAGCACCGCGTCGTCGAGGCGTCGCACGCGCTCGTCGCCGCGCAGCTCGACGCCGGCGTTGCGCAGCGCGCGCAGCGCGTCGGGCAGGAACGCGTCCGCGACGTCCTCGTGCACCAGCAGCGTCTCCGCCGCGTTGCACACGCCGGGCCGCTGGGTCTTGGCGTTGATGATGATGTCGCGCGCCATCGCGAGGTCGGCGTCGGCGTCGACGTAGACGTGGCAGTTGCCCGACGCGGCGAAGATCATGGGGACGGTCGCCACCTCGGTCAGCGCCCGCTTCAGCCCCTCGCCCCCGCGCGGGATGATGAGGTCGACGAGGTCGTCCTGGGTGGCGAGGTCCTTCAGCTCCTCGCGGCCGCCGCCGGCGACGAGGCCGACGGAGCCGGGGACCGGCGCGTTGTCCGCCGCGATCGACGCCAGCACCGCGTTGGAGTGCGTCGCCGACGACGACCCGCGCAGCACGATGGCGTTGCCCGACTTCAGGCACAGCGCCGCCGCGTCGATCGTCACGTTCGGCCGCGCCTCGTAGACGACCGCGACGACGCCCAGCGGCGTCCGCGTCTTGGCGACGTCCAGCCCGTTGGGCAGCCGGAAGCCGTCGATGACCTCGCCCACGGGATCCGGCAGCGCGGCGATGTCGCGCACCTGCTGGGCGATCGCGGCGACCCGCGCCTCGTCCAGCAGCAGCCGGTCCAGCAGCGCGTCGCTCAGCCCCGCCTCCCGGCCCGCCTCCAGATCCCGCGCGTTGGCCTCCAGGATCTCCGGCGTCCTGGCGACCAGCGCGTCGGCGATCGCCAGCAGCGCCGCGTCCTTCTCGGCCGTCGGCAACGCGGCCAACCGGCGCGACGCGGCCTTGGCGGCGCGGCAGACGTCGGTCACGGAAGGGGTGGCGATGGCCATGGCCGAAGGGTACCGGCCGCCTCCGCGCTCTACGACCCCGACCCCAAGTGGCCGAGCACCCCCTACGCCAGGACGAAGTAGTCCCGGTGCACGGCCTCCTCGGCCGCGTGCGGCAGGACCTCGCGGACCTCGGCCGACTGCAGGCCCCGCACGCGGCGCAGCTCGGCCGCCGAGAGGTTCGCGATGCCCTTGCCGAGCAGGCGGTCGTCGGGCGCGGAGTGGATCGTCACGGCGTCGCCGGCGGCGAAGTCGCCGGACACGCCGGTCACGCCGACGGGCAGCAGCGAGGTCCCGCCCTCGCGCAGCGCGCGGGCGGCGCCGACGTCGACGGTCACCGTCCCGTGCGCGGGCTTGGCGTAGCGCAGCCAGAGCTTGAAGGAGGAGATGCCGAGGTCGCGGGCGGGGAAGTGCGTGCCCTCGTCGACCGCTCCGTCGAGCACGCGCGGCAGCGCGCCGGGGCGCAGGCCGTTGACGATCGCCGCGGGGATGCCCGCGGCGGTCGACATCTCGGCCGCGACGACCTTCGAGCGCATGCCGCCACTGCCCAGCGCGCTCGTCGACTCGCCGATTCGCGCCCGCGACGCGAGCTCCTCGAAGTCGGTGATCTCCCGGACGATCTCGGCGTCCGGGTCGGTTCTCGGGTCCGCGGTGTAGACGCCGTCGACCCCGGTCAGCAGCACCAGGCGGTCGGCCTCGACGAGGATCGCGACCTGCGCGGCGAGGAAGTCGTTGTCGCCGAACGTGATCTCGTCGGTCGCGGTCGTGTCGTTCTCGTTGACGATCGGGACGACGCCCCAGTCCAGCAGCCGCCGCAGCGCCTGCCGCGCGTTGAGGTAGTGCGTGCGGTGCGAGAGGTCGAAGAACGTCAGCAGCACCTGCGCGGCCGTGACGCCGCGAGCGGCGAGCAGCTCGTCGTAGAACCGGAACAGCCGGCCCTGGCCGATGGCGGACGCCGCCTGGAGGTCGTCGATGGCCGACGGCCGCCCCGCGATCCCCATCGTGTCGAGCCCGCGGACGATCGCGCCCGACGACACCACCACGACGTCGTCGCCCGCGCGGCGACGCGCGGCGACCTCCGCGCAGATCGCTTCCAGGACCTCGGCCCGCAGCGCCCCGTCGTCGGACGCGGTGATGCCGGACCCCAGCTTGATGACGTAGCGGGCCATAGGGACGGCCCGGAAGCCTACGAGGGATCCAGCTCGAACACGACGCCGCCGATCGCCACATCGTCCCCTGGCTCGAACCCATGCTCCTCCAGGGCGCGGATCACGCCCATGCGGTGCAGGCGCCGCTCGACGTGGGCGAGCGCGTCCAGGTTCTCCAGGTCGTGCCGGGCGATCAGCCGGTCCACGCCCTCGCCGACGACCTGCCAGACGCCGTCGCCGTCGCGCGCGATCTCGAACTCGGCGCGGCGCCGGCGCGGCTGCGGGCGGAACGTGCGGTGCTCGTCGAGGTCCTCGGCGCCCTCCAGCGGCGGCGCCTCCTCGACCACCGGGACGCGCCGGAACAGCTCGGTGCGCAGCTCGTCCAGGCCCAGCCCGGTCGCCGACGACGTGATCAGCACCGGCGTCACGTCGGCCGGCTCCTCCCACGCCTCGCGCGGCGGGGCCTGCGCGGCGAAGCGCTCGCGCCAGACCTCGGCGGCCAGCTCGGCCTCCTCGTCGGAGACCAGGTCGGCCTTGCTCAGCGCGAGGATCCGCGGCAGCGACGCCAGCCGCTCGTCGTACTCGGCCAGCTCGCGCTCGATCGTCGCCCAGTTCTCCTCCGGCGACGAGCCGTCCAGCGGAGCGAGATCCAGCACATGGACGAGCAGCCGCGTGCGCTCCACGTGCGCGAGGAAGTCGTGGCCCAGGCCGGCGCCGCCGGCGGCGCCCTCGATCAGCCCGGGGATGTCGGCCAGCACGAGCTGGCGGTCGTCGCCGTCCAGCGTGCCCAGCACGGGCTCCAGCGTCGTGAACGGGTAGTTGGCGACCTTCGGCGCGGCGCGTGTCATCCGGCCCAACATGGAGGACTTGCCCGCGTTGGGCAGGCCGACCAGCCCGACGTCGGCCAGCAGCTTCAGGCGCAGGTCCAGCCAGTCCTCGGAGCCCTCCAGCCCGCGCTCGGCGAACCGCGGCGCCTGGCGCGTGGAGCCCGCGAACTTCTTGTTGCCCTTGCCGCCGGAGCCGCCGTGCGCGACGACCGCGCGCGTCCCCGGCACGACGAGGTCCCAGGTCTCCCCCGTGTCCTCCGACGTCACCTGCGTGCCCGGCGGCACGCGGACGACGAGGTCGTCGCCGTCGGCGCCGTGGCGCAGCGCGCCCTCGCCGTGACGGCCGCGGTCGGCCTTGTAGTGGGCCTTGCGCTTGAAGGTCTGCAGGTCGCGCAGCGAGTCGTCGCAGAGCAGCACGACGTCGCCGCCGTGCCCTCCGTCCCCGCCGTCGGGCCCGCCCTTGGGCACATGGGCCTCACGTCGGAACGACATGCAGCCGTTCCCGCCACCGCCCGCCTGGACGTAGATGCGCGCCTTGTCGTACAGCATGTTCGGCCAATACGGTAGTCGGGAAGGAGCGCAGACATGGCCGACGACCCCGTCTTCCTCATCACCGGCGCCTCCAGCGGGATCGGCGCCGCCACCGCGCGGGCCGCGGCGGCCGCCGGGCACCGGCTCGTCCTGGCGGCCCGGTCGACCGACCGGCTCGAGGCGCTGGCCGCCGAGTTGGGTGGCCCGGAGCGCGCGCTGGCCGTCGCCACCGACGTCACCGAGTGGGACGACAACGTGGCGGTCGTCGCCGCCGCGACCGAGACCTTCGGCCGCCTCGACGTCGTGTTCGCCAACGCCGGCTTCGGCGCCGCGCGCGGCTGGCTGAGCGAGACGCCGGAGCACTGGCGCGCGATGGTCCTGACCAACGTCCTGGGCGCCGCCTACACCGTGCGCGCCGCGCTGCCCGCGCTGAAGGAGACCAAGGGCCACATCTTGATCACCGGCAGCGTCGCCGGCCGCCGCGGCGTGGCCGGCTCGCTCTACAGCGCGACGAAGTGGGCGGTGACCGGCATGGGCGAGGCGATCCGCCAGGACGTCAACGACACCGGCATCCGCACCACCGTGATCGAGCCCGGCGGCGTCGAGACCCCGTTCTTCGACCAGCCCAACCCGGAGGGGCGGCTGCGGCCCGAGGACATCGCCAACGCCGTCATGTACGCCATCTCGCAGCCGCCGCACGTGGACGTCAACGAGATCCTGGTGCGCCCGACGGCGCAGGCGAACTAGGACTCGACCATCGTCCGCAGCGCCGCGGCGAGGTCCTTCGCCGTCGGCGCCTGGGCCGGGTCGATGAGCATCTGCCCCATCAACCCGATCAGGATCGCCTGCAGGAACGCGCCGACCCGCAGCCGCGCCGGGTCGGTCACCTCCTCACCCTCCGCCGCGCGCCCGAACCACAGCTCCGACAGCCCGGTGTGGGCGAGCCCCTGGACCCCGGCGAAGAACGCGCGGACCTCCTCGGCGTGGTCCAACTGCGACAGCGACTCGAAGGTCGCCGACCACAGCGGGCGGTGGTCGGCGTAGAGCGCGATCACGCGCTCCCAGATCTGCTCGAAGCGCTCGAACGGGTCGGCGGCGGGCGGCGCGGTGGCGACGAGGCGATCGAGCGCCTCGCCGAAGTCCTCGGTCGCGCTCATCAGCGCCTGGTTGAGCAGCGCCTCCTTGGACCCGTAGTGGTAGCCGATCGAGGCGAGGTTGGTCCCGGACGCGGCGACGATGTCGCGCGCGGTCGTGCGGGCGTAGCCCTTCTCGTAGAGGCAGCGCTTGGCGCCGTCCAGGAGGTCGTCCTTGTGGCCCATGTCGTGGTGACGATCCTAGCGCGACGATCCATTCATACGTACGTTCTATACAAACGTATGAATCTCGTGTACGGTGCCCGGCATGGAAGTTCAGACCCCTCTCCCCTCCGCCCGCGCCGGTCGCGCGGAATGGCTCGGCCTCGGCGTCCTGATGCTCGCCGTGTTGTTGGTGTCGATGGACGTGACGATCCTCTACTTCGCCGCGCCCTACGTCAGCGCCGACCTCGAGCCCACCGGCACCCAGCAGCTGTGGATGCTCGACGTGTACGGGTTCGTCCTGGCCGGGCTGTTGATCACGATGGGCTCGCTGGCCGACCGGACCGGCCGGCGCCGCGTGCTGCTGCTCGGCGCGGCGCTGTTCGGCTGCGCGAGCGCCGCGGCCTCCTTCGCGCAGACCGCCGACCAGCTGATCGCCTGCCGCGCCGTGATGGGCATCGGCGGCGCGACGCTGATGCCGTCGTCGCTGGCGCTGCTGCGCAACCTGTTCGTCGACGACGCCCAGCGGCGCAAGGCCGTGGCGATCTGGACCGGCGTCGTCAGCGGCGGCGCCGCGCTCGGACCGCTGCTCGGCGGCCTGTTGTTGGAGCACTTCTCGTGGGGCTCGGTGTTCCTCGTCAACGCCCCCGTGATGGTGGCCCTGGTCGTCGCCGCGCCGCTGCTGCTGCCCGAGTCCAAGGACCCCGGCGCGGGCCGCTTCGACCTCGCGAGCGCCGCCCTGTCGCTCGCGGCGATCCTGCCGTTCGTGTACGGGCTGCAGCGCGCGGCGGTCGACGGCCTCGCCGCGCTGCCGGTGGTGGCGATGGCGATCGGCGCCGCCGTCGGCGTCGCGTTCGTCCGCCGCCAGCGCGCGCTCGAGGACCCGATGATCGACCTGTCGCTCTTCCGCGACGTCCGGTTCAGCGGGGCCCTGAGCGTCAACCTGATGGCCATGCTCGGGCTCGTGGGCTTCGCGCTGTTCACGACCCAGTACCTGCAGTCGGTGCTCGGCTACGGGCCGCTGGAGGCCGCGCTGCTGACGCTGCCCGCTCCGTTGTCGGTCGGCTTCGTGGCGCCGCTGGCGATGTGGGCGTCGACCCGCGTCCGCCCGGCCGCGGTGGTCGCCGCCGCGTTCGTGCTCGCGGCGACCGGCTACGCGATCCTCACCCAGACCGACGGGTTGTGGGTGGCCTTGATCGGCACGGTCATCACGACCATGGGCCTGGCCGGCGCGATGACGCTGCTGACCGACCTGATCCTCGCCGCCGCGCCGCCCTCGCGCGCGGGCGCCGCGTCCGCGGTGGCCGAGACCGGCCAGGAGCTGGGCGGCGCGCTGGGCGTCGCGCTGCTGGGGTCGCTCGGGACCGCGGTCTACCGCGGCGACCTGGGCTCCGGCGTCCCCCGCGCCGCGCACGACACGCTCGGCGGCGCGGTGGCGATCGGCGACCACGCCTTGTTGGTCGCCGCGCGCACGGCGTTCACGCACGGCCTGCAGGTCGCCGCGCTGGGCGCGGGCGTCGTCATGGCGCTGGCGGCGACCGTCGCCTGGGTCACGCTGCGCGGCGTGCCGGCGCACGCGCACGCCGAGGCTGCGGCCGAGGCCGGCGCCGGCGCCGGCGAGCCCCAGCGTCCCGGCCTCTCCGCGGCCCATGTCGCCTGATGGTGAGCTGATCACCACGAGACGACACGCACCCCCGGGCGGCGGCTAGGCCAGCGCCGCCGCTGCCGCTGCCGCGAGCTTCGCTCGCGCGGCGGCGGCCAGCGCGTCGCGGTCGTCGGCGGAGATCCGCATCCAGGGGACGCCGCGGACGGCGCCTTCGAGGGCCAGCAGCGACGAGAGGCAGTCGTGGCCACCCGCGGCGTGCATGCGCACCCAGGCCTCGTCGGCGCCCAACGCGCGCAAGGACTCCAGGTCGGTCACGCCGATCGCGCGCAGGTCGTGGGCCAATGCCGGGCCGATGTTGACCGCGTCCTCCAACCGCTCCCGCATTGTGCGGAAGGTTACGCGGTCTCGCGCTTGGCGGCCATCGCCCGGCGGGGCGACGTGATCCGCCACAGCAGCGTCGCGCTGAGGATCGCGCCGACCGCCGCGAACCCGGCGCCGACCAGGAACGCCGCGCGGAAGCCCTCGGTCAGCGCGGCGGCCGGACCGTGGCTGCCGAGCGCGTCGGCGGTCTTCTGGGTGGCGATCGTCGCCAGCAGCGCGAGGCCGATCGAGCCGCCGACCTGGCGGAACGTGTTGACCAGGCCGGAGGCCAGGCCCGCCTCGGAGCCCTTGACGCCCGCGGTCGCCGCGATCGTCACCGGCACGAACGAGAACCCGATGCCGCCCGCCGTGATGACCGACGGGACGAGCACCTCGGCCCAGTAGCTGCCGTCGGCCGACACGCGGCTCAGGCCGGCCATGCCGAGCGCGATCAGCACCATGCCGCCCGCGAGCACCGCGCCCGCGCCGAGCTTCCCGGTCAGGCGGCTGGCCAGCTGCGAGGTGACGACGATCGTCGCGGTCATCGGCAGGAACGACAGCCCCGCCTCGATCGGGTCGTCGCCCAGCACCTGCTGCAGGTAGAGCGACAGGAAGTACCACATGGCGAACGCCGCGGCGCCCATGCAGAAGACCACCAGGTTGGCCGCGGTCACCGTCCGGTTGCGGAAGATCCGCAGCGGGACCAGCGGCTGATCGGCCAGCGCGCCCTCCATGAACGCGAACGTCGCCAGCAGCGCCAGGCCGAGCGCGAGCGTGACCAGCGTGCGGCCCGAGCCCCAGCCGTGGACGTCGGTCTCGACGATGCCGTAGGTGAGGACCACGAGGCCGGCGGTCACCGTGAGCGCGCCGGCGAGGTCGAACGAGCGCCGTGCCGCGCCGTCGCGCTTGGTCCGCGGCACGACCGCGAGCGCGCCGAGCGCGACCGCGATCCCGATCGGGACGTTGATGAGCAGGATCCACCGCCAGCTCAGCGTCTGGGTGAGGATGCCGCCGAGCAGGGCGCCGGTGGCGCCGCCGACGCCGCCCATCGCGCCCCAGAGCCCGAGCGCGCGGTTGCGCTCGCGGCCCTCGGTGAAGGTGGTGGTGAGGATGCTCAGCGTCGCGGGCGCGACGACCGCGCCGCCGAGGCCCTGCGCGGCGCGCGCGGCGATCAGCTGGCCGTCGCTCTGGGCGATGCCGCCGAGCAGCGACGCGAAGCCGAAGAGCAGCAGCCCGCCCGCGAAGACCTCGCGGCGCCCGAGCAGGTCGGCGGCCCGACCGCCGAGCAGCAGGAAGCCGCCGAAGGCCAACGTGTAGGCGTTGACCACCCACTGCAGGCCGGTGGCGGAGAAGTCGAGGTCGGCGCGGATCGACGGGAGCGCGACGTTCACGATCGAGACGTCGAGGATCACCATGAACTGCGCCAGGCAGCACAGGACGAGCGTGAGCGTCTTGGCGCGGGCGGCGGTGGCGTCGGAGGGAGAGGCGGAGGCGGGGGTCACTCCCGTCCATTGTTGCAAACGCAATTATCGCCTCGGCGCCGCCTTGCTCGCGCGCGGAACACGCCGCGCGCGTCAGACACATGTTCGCCCGTGCCAACCGCATCCCTCGACCGGGGGATCTTGTTGAGGAACTTCTCCATCCGAGGGCGGCTTGGCCGATCTCTGCAGCCTAGGTGCGGGCTCGCCGCACCCGCCTTCCCCAGGAGCCCTCCATGCGTCTTTCCATTCGTTCCAAGCTGTTCGCCGCCTTCGGGGCGGTGCTCGCGTTGTTGGTGGTCGTGGCCGTCGTCGGCCTGACCGGCGCGTCGAGCGTCAACTCGTCGGCCACGACGATCGCCAGAGGCGATCTGCCCTCGGTCGACGCGATCGACCACCTCCAGACCGACGTGCAGGCCTACCGCCGCTACGAGATCGCGTTGGCCGCGACGTCGGATCCCGCGATCCGCGACAGCTACCTCTCCAAGCTCGCCAAGCGCGGCGCGACCCTCACGCGGGACTTCGCGGACTACCGCAAGCTGCTGCGCGACAGCGCCGACCGCCGCTACTACGACGAGGTCGACACCCAGTGGGCGGCCTACACGAAGACGACCGCGTCGGTCCCCGCGCTGGCCAAGGCGGGCCGGATCGAGCGCCTCAAGGCGGTCCTCCTCGGGGCCGACGTCCGCAAGTCCTTCGACGCCCTCGACGCGCACGTGGCCGAGTGGAGCGCCTACAACACCAAGATCGCCGAAGGCGACGTCCGCAAGGCCGCCTCCTCCTACCGCACCGTCCGCACGACCATGATCATCGTGTCGGTCCTGGCCCTGCTGCTGGGCTTCGGGGTCGCGTGGCTGCTGGCGCGCTCGATCGTCTCCCGGGTCGGCCGCATCGCCAAGGCCGCCGAGGGCATCGCCCAGGGCGACGTGCAGCAGGACGTCACCGACAGCTCCGGCGACGAGCTCGGCACGACCGCCCGCTCGTTCGGCGAGATGGTGGACTACCTCAAGGACATGGCCGGCGCGGCGAGCCGCGTGGCCGAGGGCGACCTGACCGTCGAGATCCAGGCGCGCTCGGAGCGCGACGTGCTCGGCAACGCGCTGTCGCAGATGACCGCGGGCCTGCGCGACATGATCTCCAACGTCGCGGGCGCGTCGTCGACGATGAGCACCGCGTCCGAGCAGATGGCGAGCACCTCCGAGGAGACCGGCCGCGCGGTCAGCGAGATCGCCCAGGCCGTCTCCGAGGTCGCCGCCGGCTCCGAGCGCCAGGTCCGGTCGGTCGAGTCCACGAAGGCGAGCGTCGAGCAGCTGTCGGCGTCGGCGTCGGCGTCCGCGCAGGCCGCGCGGGACGCCCAGGGCGAGGCGGCCGACGCGGGCCGCGTCGCCACGGAGGGCGCCGCGTCGGTCGCGCAGGCGACCGAGATGATGGCCGAGGTCACCGGCTCGGCCCAGCAGGCCAGCGACGCGATCCGCGCCCTCGGGGCCAAGAGCGAGCAGATCGGCGGGATCGTCGACACGATCACGACGATCGCCGAGCAGACCAACCTGTTGGCCTTGAACGCGGCGATCGAGGCCGCCCGCGCCGGCGAGCAGGGCCGCGGCTTCGCGGTCGTCGCCGACGAGGTCCGCAAGCTCGCCGAGGAGTCCCAGCAGGCGGCCGCCTCGATCTCCACGCTCATCGCCGAGATCCAGTCCGAGACCGCCAACACGGTCACGGTCGTCGAGAGCGGCGCGACCCGCACCGCCGAGGGCGCCCAGACCGTCCACGCGGCGCGCGAGGCGTTCGAGCGCATCACCGAGCGCGTGACGTCGATGAACGACCGCATCGGCCAGGTCGCCGACACCGCCGCCGAGATCGCCCAGGCGTCCAACGCCATCACCCAGGACATCGGCGAGGTCGCCTCGATCGCCGAGCAATCCTCCGCCTCCAGCGAAGAGGTCTCCGCCAGCACCGAGCAGACCAGCGCCTCCGCCCAGGAGATCGCCGCCTCCGCGCAGGAGCTGGCCGGCACCGCGGGCCACCTGGCCGAGCTGGTCCCCCGCTGCCCGCTGCGGGGCTGCGGGGGCCGGGCCCCCCCGGGGCCCGCGGCGGGGGGGGGGGGGCGCCACCGCCGCCCACCCCCGCCCCGCCGCCGGCCCGGCGGCCCCTACTTCGCGCCGTGCACGACCAGGCGCTTGGTGACCTTCTTGGACACCTTGCTGCCCTTGGGCGTGAACGCCACCCGGACCGTCACCTTGACGTTCCGGCCCCGCGCCACCGCGCGGCGCGCGGCGGCCGACAGCGGCACTGTGACGGTCGCGGTCGTCGCCGCGCTGAGCGTCCGCGCGGTGCGCTTCAGCCCCGAGCCGGTGACGACCACGCGGCCCGCGCCGAGGCCGCTGAGCTTCACGCGCAGCGACCGCGACGTGTGGCTCGAGCCCACCACGCCCAGGCGGCAGTTGGTGCCGACCGTGATCGTCGGGCTCGACGCCTTGTTGTTCTGGCCGACGAGCGCGGCCCCGGCGACCTGGGTGGCCTGGCACACGTCGGCGCCGCCCGTCACCACCAGGATGCCGTGCTTGCCGCCGTCGATCGACAGGTCGAACGAGGTCAGCGGCGCGTCGGGGATCCCGTCGAACGTCGTGACGAGGTGGTCGTCGACGACGCTGGAGGAGGCGTTCAGGTCGATCTGCACGCCCTCGCCGCGCAGCGGCAGGTAGAGCGTCGGCAGCGACTTGATCGTCCGGCCCGTCTTGGGGTCCTTGCGCTCACCGCGCACGAAGTACACGGGCCCGCTCAGCGGCTCGTGCAGGATCGACACGGCCTTGGCGTGGCCGACGACCGAGGTCGCCGGGCAGCGGTCGGCCGCCGCGTCGGACGGCTCGCACAGCCCCTGGGCGTTGTCGGGGTCCAGCGCGAGCGACAGCGGCAGCGCGACCTTCACACGGCGGCTGTTGGCGTCCGCGGCGCGCGGCGCGAGGTGCGCGACGAGCCCGGGGTGCTTGCCGTCGCGGGTCTGCCCCGCGCCCGTCAGCGCCAGCGACAGCTTCGGCGCGTAGCCCAGCGACGCGCAGTCGGCGGCCTGGAAGCGCGAGGCCGCCACGGCGCTCGCGCCCTCGACCGAGCCGATCGCGGCCCCGATCGCCGACGGCGCGCAGCTCGTCGGGTTGAACGTGAACCCGGGACGGTCGATCGCGATCTGCACCGAGCGCAGCTGCAGCGGGATCCCCTGGAGGATCGTCGGCAGCGGGTCGGAGACGATCCGCAGCGCGGTCGTGTGCGGGTCGACGTGGATCGCCGCGCGCACTACGACCGTGCCCAGGTTCAGCGGCCCGGCGATCGCCGGCACGACGATCGACAGCCCGAACGGCGCGCCCTTGTACGGGCCGGTCAGCGAGACCGCGCCCGGCAGCGCGAACGGACGAGCGCCCGGACCGGCCTCCGTGGTGGCCGTGCCAACGCGCGACTCCGCGCCGCACGTCCCGGCCGCCGCGGCGGCGTCACCGCACAGCGCGACGCCCGAGATCCGGCCGAGCAGGCCCGCCGGCAGGTTCACCGCGATCGTCCCGAGGCGCTGGTCGGCGTCGCCGCGCGCGAACCGGACGACCAGCGGCGAGAAGCCGCCCGCGCTGTTGTCGAGCGTCCCGGCCGTGAACGCCGGCGCGAACCCGAGCGGCCCGCAGGCGCCGCCGCCCGCCCCGCGATCGAGCGTGAAGCCGCTCGTGCTCGTGACCTCCTTGCCGTTCCACGCCGTGAAGCGCGCGGTCGTGGTCTGCGCCCCGCAGGTCGCCGCGTTGGACAGCACCGCGCGCGGCCCGCCGTCGAAGTGCAGCGACAGCTCGGTGAACGGCAGCTGCGGCGTGTCGGTGAACGACGCGGTCAGCCGGCCGGTGGTCGCGTCGGGCGCGATCCGGCCCGGGATCTTGATCGTGACGCCGCTGCCCTGGGCGACCAGGTAGATCGCCAGCAGGCTCCCGAACGGGTTGTCGTTCTGGGCGGCGAGGTAGATCGATCCCTGCAGCGGCGAGTCCAGCAGCGGCGTGTCGATCGTCACCGACCCCAGCTTGGACGCGTCCGGGCAGGTCGGCGCCGCCGCGGAGGCCAGCGCGATCTGCGCCGGCGCGCACGCCGCGAGGCCGTCGGCCGCCGACGGGCTGACCGCCATGCCCTCGGGCAGCGTCACGACCGCGTTGCGCAGGTGCGCGGTCGCCAGGCCGTCGGGGTTCTGGTCCTGCGGGACCGTCACGTCGACGTCCAGGCCCGTCGGCGCGCCGGCCTCAGTGGTCGTCGGCGCGGCGGCGATCGACGCCGCGAACGGCAGGTCGCCGCAGCCGGTGAACGCGATCGGCGTGTCGTTCTGGTCCTTCGTGAACGACGCGGACGACGACGTGTCGGGCGCCTGCCAGGACGTCGTGCGCAGGTTCGTCGTCTCGACCCCCGCGCTGCACCGCGTCGCGTTGGTCATCAGCGGCCGGCGCGGCGCGTTGGAGCGGACGCCGTTCATGTACGTCGTCGGGTCGTACCGCTGGGCGTCGTGCGACGGGTCGGCCGGGACGCCCCACAGCGTCAGGCGCGTGCCGGTCAGCGGCAGCGAGCGCGAGATCCCGTGGATGTCGGCCGAGATGCCGGCGTCCCCGGGACGCACCCGCGCGTCGATGAACGTCAGCACGTTGAACACGTTGAAGCCGAAGCGGCCGGGCACGCCCGGCGTGGTCTCGACGTTGTAGACCGCCACGGGATCGCCCAGCGGTGACGGGACGCCGCTGCCGCCGAACAGCGCGCCGGTCAGCTGCACGACCCCGGCCTGCGTCTCGGGCGGGCACGCCGACGCGCGCAGCTGCGCCAGCGCGCAGACGGGCAGGGCGGTCGGGTTCCCCGTGACGCCCGCGGGCAGGTCGACGGAGATCTCCTTCATGTTGCCGTCGGGCACCGCGTTGCCGGCGCCGTCGACCCGGAACGGCGTCGTGATGTCGGTCGTCACGTCGGCGTGCGCGCCCGCCTGCAGCAGCGGCGCGCCCGACGGGTCGGTGTAGTCGCCGCCGAAGTCCACGATGCCGTAGGCGTGCGCGGAGGCGGTCGCCCACGTCAGGGCGACGAGCAGCGTGGCGACGAGCGCCGCGAGGCGGGGCACCATCATGTCCTTGTTCATCACAGCGTCACCTTGATGGTCTTGGTCTCGCGCATCGGGGAGTACGCGACGTGGAGCGTGAGCACGGGGTGCTTGCGCTGGGCCAGCGCCTTGCGCGTGGCGCGCGAGAGCGTGAGCGCGATGCTCACCGTGCGGGCGCGGGCGGCCGTGGCCGAGCCGCGCGCGACGGTCGCGGCGTGGCCGCGCACGGTGGCGCGCGCCGTCACCGACACGCGGCCGGGACGCGTGACCTTCACCGACAACGTGACCTTGCCGGTCTTGGCCAGCCGCTTCTTCTGGGCGCGCGTGAGCGCCTTGACCGTGAAGCGCGGGGTGCTCGCCGCCGGGGCGGCCGGATCGCCGGGACCCTGGAACGCCGCGCTGGACGGCTGGGCCGCCGCCGGCGGGTCGCTCGGCCGCGGGCGGCACGCGTCGCCCGCGCACGGGCGCGTGTCGGCGGTCACGTCCTGCGCGGCGATGCCGCCGCCCAGGCGCGCGTCGTAGAGGTCGATGTTGCGATCGGTGTCGCGGGCGACCAGCCGCTCGGTCGTGCGGAAGAACACGTCGCGACCGTCCGCGCTCGCGTCGCCGAACGTCGAGTCGTCCTCGCTGCGCCCGGTCGAGATCAACGACGCGTGGTCGCCCGACCACATGTACACGTCGAGCTTGCCGTTGGTGTCCTCGGGGACGAGCCGCTCGGGGCTGTTGAAGAACACGCGGCCGTCGTCGAGCACGGAGCGCGGCCAGTAGTTGCCGAGCGTCGAGGTGGTGTCGGCGATCCGCGCGTCACCGCGCGCGGTCGCGCCGTCCGACGGGCAGGAGATGCAGCGCGCGGGAGCGGACGTGCTCGCGTCCGCGAGCTGGACCTCGGCGCAGGCGCCCGCCACGCTCATGGGGCAGGCGGCGCTCGCGTTGTCGTAGCCCGGGGCGGGGCCGTCGGTCGAGAACGCCAGCAGGTGCCCGTCGGGGCTCATGTTCCAGGTGGTCGGCCCGTAGGTCTCCAGCGGCCCGAGCGTGGACTCGAAGCGGATCGTCCCGTCGTGCCACACGTACAGGTTGGCGTCGCCCTCGGTCGCGCCCGAAGCCAGGACGCCGGTCGCGGTGAACCAGACGTAGTGGCCGTCGGCGCTCACCTGGAGGATCGCGTTGACGCCGGCGCCGGGAGACGGGACGTCCGGGGTGAGGTCGGTGAGCGTGTCCGTCGACCGCTGGTAGCGGTAGAGCGTGGCGCTGAAGCTCGTCGTCGACTCCGGCGTCAGCGGGTTCATGCTGGAGAAGTACGCGACGTCGCCGTCGGCGGTGGCGCCGCCGAACGTGGCCGGGTACATCGTCCCCTCGTCGCCGGGCACGCGGGAGGCCGAGATCGGGATCGTCCGCGTCCCGTCCTCGCGCAGGTAGAGCGGGGCCTCGCCGAACGAGTCGATCGTGAAGTAGACGCGGCGCCCGTCGTCGGAGACGACGTGCGCGTCGTGGGCGACGGCGGGCTTCGTGCGGGCGCCGGTCGGGTTGACCGTGCCGTCCGGGAGGACGCCGACCAGCCGCAGGCGGCCGTCGACGTACTCATAGGCGTTGGGAGACCCGTCGATCGCGTCCGGCGACAGCACGCCCTGGTTGACGTCGAAGACGATGTGCTTCATGTCGGCGCTCGTCCCGGCGACGGGCGAGCCCAGGAACAGGAAGAGCTGGTTGAAGAGGGGGTTCGAGCTGCTGCCCACGAACGAGTACGCGCCGCGGGCGTTGTCGCGGACGTAGACGTTGCCGTCGCCCTCGGTGGCGCCCGGCGCCAGCGCCGCGGAGCTCTCGACCAGCGACGTCCCGAGGTCCGGGGAGTTGAACGCGACCGACGAGATGAGCAGGCCGGCGGCGCTGCCCTGCGGGGCATCGAGGCTCTTGGTCGTCCAGTCGTCGCCGCGCTGGGCGACGTCGATGCCGCCGAGCAGGCTCGTCGGGGCGCCGGCGTAGGCCGCCGTGACGCCGTAGGCGATCTTGTCGCCCGACGCCGTCGCCTGCATCGAGCCCCACGAGACGTCGCTGCCCGCCTTGTCGGCCGGGGAGACCATCTCGTAGGCGCGCCCCGGCGGCGCCGGGACCGCCGCCGTCGCGGACGCCGCCGTCGTGGCCGACAGCCCTACCGCTACCGCCAACAAGGGCAGCATCAACCGTGACCGCCGCACGCGGTCGTTGGACCTGGACATCCAACTCTCCTTCAATCGGACCCTCGTCGCCGGCCTCGTATTGGGGAGAGAGGCCCGGACGACGGCGACCTCGGTGGCCGCAATGGAGAACGTACATGTTTTTTGATCGGATGTCAGTTCATTTGGGAAATTCGTGGCATTCGCGGGTCCGCGGCGGAGGCGATCGCGCCGCTCGCGCTCGACGGCCGCCGGCCCGGCACGCGGCGCGGAGGCCCGGCCGGCGCCCTTGCCACGCGCCCCTCGCCGCTCGTAGGGTCGCGGGATGGCCCAGACCGGTGACCGGTTCGCGATGCCCGACGGCAGCGTCTACGTCGTTCGTCGGCCCGCGGCCGAGAGCGACGGGGCGTTCGTGGAGATGGAGTTCGTCCTGCCCTCGGGCTGCGTGCCCCCTCCGCCCCATGTCCATCGACACGGGGTCGAGGAGTACGAGGTGCTGGAGGGATCGTTCGAGGTCGTGATCGACGGCGTCTGGCGGACCATGGGCGTCGGGGACTTCGCGAGCGTGCCGGTCGGCGCGCTGCACACGTTCCGCAACCGCTCGGGCGCGGTCGTGCGCGTGCGCAACCGCCACCGGCCCGCGATGGGCTTCGAGGACTTCATCGCGGCGACGTGCGCCGCGCTGCGCGAGGCGGGGATCGCGCGGCCGCGCGATCCGCGGATCCCGTTCGTCCTCTCGCGCGTGATGCTGCGCTACGACGACACGCTCGCGCCGGGGCGCCGGCGCGAGCGTGTCCCGATGCGGGCGCTGGCGGCGATCGCCAGGGTGCTGCCGGGCGTTCGGTGACCGCGCGGTGGCGCTGTAGGTTGCTCGCCCTATGGACGAGCGCCAGTACGTGGAGATGGACGGCCTGGGCCTGGCCGAGGCCGTGCGCGGCGGCGAGGCGTCGGCCGCCGAGGTCCTGGAGGTCGCGCGGGCGCGCGCGGATCGGTTGAACCCGGCGATCAACGCGATCGCCACGCGGCTGGACGAGCGCGCGGCCGAGCGGGCGGCGGGGTCGCTGTCCGGGCCGTTCGCGGGCGTGCCGTTCTTGTTGAAGGACCTGCACCAGGATCTCGTCGGCGTGCCGACGACCGCGGGCTGCCGCGCGCTGGCGGGTCGCGCGGCGACCGAGACGAGCACGGTCGTCGAGCGCTGGGAGGACGCCGGCCTGGTGATCTTCGGCAAGACGACGACGCCCGAGTTCGGGTCCAAGGGCATCACCGAGGCCGAGCTGTTCGGGCCGACGCGCAACCCGTGGGATCTGGAGCGCACGCCCGGCGGGTCGAGCGGCGGGTCGGCGGCGGCGGTCGCGGCGCGCATCCTGCCGGTCGCGGCGGCCAGCGACGGCGGCGGGTCGATCCGGATCCCGGCCGCGTGCACGGGCCTGGTCGGGCTGAAGGCCGGGCGCGGGCTGGTGCCGTTCGGCCCGGGCGAGAGCGAGCCGCTCAACGGGCTGGCGACCAGCGGCGTCGTCTCGCGCACGGTCCGCGACACGGCCGCGATGCTCGACGTCCTGGCCGGCCCGGACGCCGTCAGCGCGTTCGCGCCCGCGCTGCCCGAGCGGCCGTTGTCGGAGCGCTTGGAGGACGCGCCGAGCCCGTTGCGGATCGGGTACTTCACGCGCGCCGCGCTGCGGCCGACGCCGCATCCCGAGGCCGTGCGGGCGGTCGAGCACGCGGCGGGGCTGCTGACGTCGCTGGGCCACCACGTCGAGGAGATCGCCCCACCCCACGACGACGCCCGGCTGGGCCGCGACTTCCTGACGATCTGGTGCGTGCACCAGGCGATCGAGATCGAGCGGATCAAGCGCGAGACCGGCTGCGGCGACGACGGCTTCGAGTTGGACACCAGGTTGCTCGCCGCGCTGGGCCGCGCGGTCGGCGGCGTCGAGCTGCAGGCCGCCGACGAGCGGCGCTCCGAGCACATCGCGGCGCTCGCGCGCGTGCACGAGACCTACGACCTGGTGTTGACGCCGACGCTCGGCGAGCCGCCGATCCGGATCGGCGCGCTGGAGACGCCCGCGTTGTTGCAGCGGTTGTCGGAGCTGCTGCTGCGCACGCGCACGACGCGCGTGATGCGGGTCGGCGGCGTCGTCGACCAGATCCTCGAGCGCAACCTCGCCTGGGTCCCCTACACCCAGCTCGCGAACATGACCGGCCGCCCGGCGATCAGCCTGCCGCTGCACTGGACGCCCGCGGGCCTGCCGATGGGCGTCCAGCTCATCGGGCGGCTGCGGTCCGAGGAGCTGCTGCTGCGCCTGGCGCGGCAGCTGGAGGTCGCGGCGCCGTGGGCGGAGCGACGGCCGGCGATGGCGTGACGACGAGCGGGGCGCGGCCGCTGCGTGCGGCCGCGCCCCGCGGTGCGTCGGGGGAGGTGTCGGAGGGGTCAGAGGAGGTGGTGGCTCAGTGCGCCGCGCCGCCCTCGGCGCGCGCGTGGCGCGGCAGCCACGCGACGGTGACCGCCGCGACGGCCAGCAGGCCGACGCCGACCAGCAGCGCGTGATCGGCGGCGCCGACGAACGCGGCCGGGCCGTGGGCGGAGCCGACGACGTCGAACAGGACCGTGCCGACGACGGCGATCCCGATCGACATGCCGAGCTGCTGGATCGACTCCAGCAGGCCCGACGCGGAGCCGAGCTGGTGGGGCTGCACGCCGGCGAGCACGACGTCGAACATCGGCATGAAGATCATGCCCATGCCGAAGCCGGTGAGCGTGAGCGGCGCGGCGGTCTCCCAGGCGCTGAGGTCGGCGCCCTGCGCGCGGAGGACGAGGTCGGTGACGACCAGGCCCGCCGCCATCGTGGTCAGGCCGATCCACAGCACCGTCCGGCCGAGCTTGCCGACGAGGACCGCCGAGGCGATCGAGCCGCCGATCGCGGCCAGCGGGATCGCGGCGGTCGCGACGCCGCAGGCCAGCGGCGAGAAGCCGAGGCCGTTCTGGAACATTACGTTGAGCGACAGGACCATCCCGCCCATCGCGCCGATGAACGTCGCCACGAGCGCGAGGCCGCTGACGTACGGGCGGCGGCGCAGCAGCGACGGCTCGACCAAGGTGGTGTGGTCGTTGCGGTGGCGCCGGGCCTGGAGGGCCGCGAAGGCGGCCAGCAGCGCGAGGCCGCCGATCGGCATCGCGACGCACCACGCCGGCCAGCCGAGCTCACGGCCCTCGACGAGCGGGTAGACGATCGCGAAGCCGCCGGCCATGGCGAGCAGGACGCTCGGGAGGTCGAGGCGGCCGCCGGGCGCGACCGGCTTCGTGCGGGGCAGCGCGGCGCGGCCGACGAGCAGCGCGCCGAGGCCGACCGGGACGTTGATGAGGAAGATCGCGCGCCAGCCGGTGCCCAAGATGTCCGCGTCGACGATCGCGCCGCCGAGCAGCGGTCCGGCGACCGCGCCCAGGCCCATCACCGGGCCGAAGATCGAGAACGCGCGCTGCTGGCCCTCGTCGCCGAACAGCTCGCGGATGAGCCCGAAGCACTGCGGGACCATCAGCGCCGCGGCCAGGCCCTGCAGGGCTCGCGCGCCGATCAGCGCGTCGGGCGACGGCGCGAGCGCGCACAGGACCGAGACGAAGGTGAACGCGGCCATGCCGCCGAGCAGGACGTTGCGCCGGCCGAGCAGGTCACCGAGGCGGCCGCCGAGCAGGAGGCCGGTGGCCATCGCGAGCGTGTAGGCGGCGGTCACCCACTCGATCGTGGCGTAGGAACCGCCGAGGTCGACGCGGATCGCGGGCGCGGCGGTCTGGGCGATCGTCGCGTCGAGGAGGTCCATGACCGAGGCGGCCAGGACGACGGCGAAGCCGGTCCAGACGGCGCGGGAGGCGGGCCCGGCCTTCGCTTCGGGCGCGGCGTCGGCCGCGGCGACGCCGGCCGCGGTGGCAGGCGCGGCGAGCGGGGCGGGCGGTTCGAGGGTCGTGGAGGTCATGGCCGGGAGCCTTTCGCGGCATGCGGTCAACTTCTGTCCGCATGGGTTCTTATGCGGTCAACTTGAGTCCGCATCGTCTGGCACCATCCGCGGCACGATGGTTCAGACCTCCGCACGCCTGCTGGCCCTGCTGTCGCTGCTGCAGACGCGGCGCGAGTGGAGCGGCCCCGAGCTCGCCGACCGCCTCGAGGTCGGTCCCCGCACGATCCGCCGCGACGTCGAGAAGCTGCGGTCGCTCGGCTACCCGATCGAGGCCGCGCCGGGCATCGCCGGCGGCTACCGGTTGGGCGCCGGCGCCGAGCTGCCGCCGTTGTTGTTGGACGACGCCGAGGCGATCGCCGTCGCCGTCGGCCTGCGGTCGACCGCCGCCGGCTCGATCGCGGGCATGGAGGAGACGGCGATCCGGACGCTCGCCAAGCTGGAGCAGGTGCTGCCGGAGCGGTTGCGTCGTCGCGTGCGCGCGCTGGGCGACGCCACGAGCGCCTTCGCGGTCGACGGCCCGCGGATCGACGCGGACATGTTGGCGATCATCGCCGGCGCCTGCCGCGACGGCGACCGGCTGCGGTTCGCTTACCGCGCCAAGGACGACGCCTCGACCCGCCGCACCGTCGAGCCCGCCGCGATCGTCCACACCGGCTACCGCTGGTACCTGGTCGCCTGGGACCTCGACCGCGACGACTGGCGCACCTTCCGCGTCGACCGCATCGCCGGCCGCGTCGGGACCGCCGGCCGCGGCGTCCGCCGCGAGGTCCCCGGCGGCGACCCCGCCGCCTACGTCCGCCGCGCCATCCGGGCCCAGGACGCCGAAGCGGTCCGGGGGCGCGTGCGGTTGTCCGCGCCCGCGCCGCTGATGGAGCGCCGCGTGCCGCGCCGCTACGCGACCGTCGAGCCCGACGGCGAGGACCACTGCATCGTCACCACGACCGAGGGCTGGTCCCAGCAGTTCGTGGTGTGGATGGCGACGCTGGACGTCCCACTCGAGGTCCTGGGCCCGCCGGAGCTGGCCGAGACGGCGCAGGCGATCGGGCGGCGGCTGGTGGCGACGCCCGCCTAGGTGCCACACCCAGTGTTACACTCGACGCATGCCGTCCCCCCACTCCCGGGTCGGGCTCGTCGTCGACGAACCCATGGAGCGCACCCTCGACTGGCTCGCCTCCCGGCGGCCCGAGGATCCTGCCCGCGCCAGCGTCGCGCGGCGCGCGGTGTTCGAAGGAGCGGTACTCGAAGCCATGCTTCGCGAGCTGACCGTCGATGGCGCTCTCGCCCTCGAGGCGCCGAGGGTCGTGGCCGCCTTCCTCCGCGTCATCGACGGGCTCGATCTCCCCGCAGACGTCCTCGCGGCCGTGCGATCGCAACTGGACAACGCCGGCGCCGCCCAACAACGGGAGCTGCGCCGCGCCCGTCAGCGAGCGCTGCTGCTCAGCGGCGCGCCGGCCGACGGCCCGACCGCGCAGGACATCATCGACAGCATCGAGACCCTCGACGATCCCTTCGCCTGATCGTGCGCTGGCTGGTCGACACCTCCGCCTGGTCACGGCGGCGGATTCCCGAGGTCGCAGCGCAACTCGCCGCGCTGCTCGACGAAGCCCCAGACAACGAGCTCGCCCTCTCCGGGCCGGTCCTCCTTGAGCTTCTGACCGAGCCGCAAGGCGCCAACGTCGCCACCACCGAGACGACGCTCCGCGAAGCAGCCGAGATCCTCGCCCCGGACGACGAGACCATCCGCCTCGCAGCGCAGATGATGGCCAACCTCGCGCAGGCCGGCACGGACTTCCACCGCCGCCCGATCGCCGACCTCCTGACCGCCGCGCTGGCGCACCAACACGACTGCGGCCTCGTCCACGTCGACAGCGACTTCGAGCTCATCGCCCAACATGGTGGCCTTGCCTTCACGCAGCGCCGTCTAGAACTGCCAGAAAGCAACGGTGCGCCGCATCCCGCAACGTCGCAACGAGCGCTCAAGCGTGAGCTGCACCAACTCCTTCACCAACTGCCGATCAACACGGCCGAGACTCTCCTGAAGCAAGCGATCGTCGACGCCCAGCGGCACGTCGCCGACAACAGCTAGTTCATCACGCAGGTCGCTTCGACGGCCCACCGAGCCCGCTCCCCTTGCTCGTAGAGCTGGGTCAGGTACGACATACCGTTGACCACTAGGGTTCTATGTCAATGAGCGAAGCCGATAGAAGGGCCTTGCTGACAGGCGAGCAAGTCGTAGGCCAGTTAGGGCGAGCGAGAGCAGATACTGAGCAACCACTACAAATTTTGGCCTCTGGTATGAGCGCACGCGGGGCGGGGCGTCCTTCCGAGGACCTTGGCTAGCACGGGCGCGTTCCTTAGCGGCAAGCGGTTCCGTGTAAGAAGCGAAGCGTCTCGCCGACCGTCCGCCCCAGCCCCTAGAGTCGCACCGCAGTAACATCATTAACTATATCGCCCCCGCGTCGCACCAACGACCGGGGGCATGGCCCAAGGAGATAGGCTCCATGAGCACCAAGCAGCGTATTGACGCGTGCGTCGTCAGCGTCGACTCGTCGACGGCGGATGTCCTTCGACAGCAGACGCTGGTCACCCTCGAAGCGAATCACTACTTCTTCGAGGAGATCCTCAACTTCGGTTCCGAAGCGCAGCAGGCGCTCGCGCAGCGGTATCGCGACGCGTTCGCGGTGATGGATGCGGTTGGGTGGCGGCGGCCGGAGAAGCCGCCGGAGACGGTGGATGTGCCGATCACGGCGGGGCATGCGGAGCAGCTGTTCACGCGGCGGTATGAGCTGGGGCACGGGAACATCGATCGCCTGGCCGTTCGTGACGCGGAGCCGGACGAGCGGGTGCGGGCGGAGATCGATGCGGCGATCGCGGTGGATCGGGAGGCGGCGGTCGTCCTCGACCGTCTCGGAGCCCGGGTCCGCGTGGGCCTCTGACCGCCCTGCAGGGTGCGTTGGTCGAGTTGACGGCCATTGTGCCTGGTCAACGCGACCCTGGCGTGAGGCCCGCTCCGGCCGGGTCGGTCCGTGTCGTCTCGTGGTGAATAGATCACCACGAGGCGACACGCATCGGCATGGGCGGGCGCGTGCGGCTTGAACGACAACGACCGCCCCCAAAGGGGCGGCCGTCGCACAGCAGCTGGTGGCGAAGCGGGCCTAGGCGGCCGCGTCGCCCTCGGGCAGGATCGACACGACGCGCCCGCGGCGCCCCGTGCGGAAGTCGACGACGCCCGCGCTGCGCGCGTAGAGCGTGTCGTCCTTGCCCATGCCGACGCCCTCGCCGGCCTTGAAGCGGGAGCCGCGCTGGCGGACGATGATCTCGCCGCCGGTCACGGTCTGGCCGGCGAAGACCTTCACGCCCAGGAACTGGGGGTTCGAGTCGCGGCCGTTCTTGGAGGAGCCGAGGCCCTTCTTATGTGCCATTCCGTTCTCCTCTAGCCCTTCGTGATCTTCGTCACCCGGATGCGGGTGAGCTCCTGGCGGTGGCCCGCACGGCGGCGGTAGCCGCGCTTGGGCTTGAACTTGTTGACGCGGAGCTTCGGGCCGCGGATGTGCTCGACGACCTCGGCGGCCACGGAGGCCTTGCCGAGCTTGTCGCCGAACAGGGCCTCGTCACCCGCCAGCAGAAGGGGCTCGAGATCCAGCTTGGCGCCGGCATCGCCAGGCAGCCGCTCGACGAGGAGGGTCTGGCCCTCTTCGACGCGGTACTGCTTGCCGCCGGTCTTGACGATCGCGTACATGTCAGTCTCTTACTCGGAAGTTGCCTCGGCCTTGGCAGCCGAACGGCGCCGTCCGCCTCTGCGGCCGCGGCGCCGAGGCTTGGATTCTAGCGACTCCTCGCCGGAACCGCCGTCCGACGACCCGGAGGCCCCGCCGGCCTCCTCGGGCTGGTCCTCGGCGTCGAGCAGCGTGGCGACCGCGGCGGTCCTCCCCGCCTCCTCTATCCGGACCAGCTTCTTGGTCCCGACGTACCGTCCGCCGTTGACGACGCTGATGATGTAGCCGTCGATCTTGGCCACCGCATCGTCGACCTCGTACATGTGGGGCTCGACGATGTTGACCAGCACCTCGTCGCCCTCCTTGAACGGGATCGCGCGCTCCTCGATCTCCTGCGACGAGCCCTCCTGGACGATCGCGAAGTGATCCAGCGGCAGGCCCTCGGAGCCCTCGAAGTGGAAGACCTTGCCGGTCTCGTCCTCCAGCGCGTGCAGCACGCGGGCGCCGTCGCCGGTGAACTTGGACGACACGCGCGGGTTGACCTGGACCAGGAAGGCCTCGGTCCCGCGCTTGGCGCGCGAGGCGATCTCGCGCAGCTGGCGCTCGAACTCGATCGCGATCGTGTCCTCGCTCTTGATGACGCCCTCGCCGTGGCACGTCGGGCACGGGCGGGACATGATCTCCCGCACGCCCTCGGTCACGTTCTGGCGCGTCATCTCGACCAGGCCCAGCTTCGAGATCTCGGCCGTGAACGTCTTGGTTCGATCCTCGTCCAGCGCCTTGCGCAGCGTCTTCAGCACCGCGTCGCGGTTCTTCGCGCGCGCCATGTCGATGAAGTCGATGACGATGATCCCGCCGATGTCGCGCAGCCGCAGCTGGCGGACGACCTCGTCGGCCGCCTCCAGGTTCGTGCGCGTGATCGTGTCCTCCAGCCGGGCCTGCTTGCCGCGGCCGACGAACGACCCCGAGTTGACGTCGATGACCGTCAGCGCCTCGGCGTAGTCGATCAGCAGGTAGCCACCGGACGGCAGGTCGATGCGCTTGGACATCAGGCCGTCGATGACCTTCTCGACGTCCCAGGCCTCGAACAGCGGCTTGGACTCCTGCCACAGCTCGACGCGGTCGACCAGCTCCGGCGCGGTGCGCGAGAAGAACGACACCAGCCGGTGGTGCTGCTTCTCGTCGTCGACGATCGCCTTCTCGAAGTCCGCGCTGAAGATGTCGCGCACCACGCGAACGCTCAGGTCCGCCTCCTGGAAGACCATCGACGGCGCCGGGGACTCCGCGACGCGCTTCTCCAGCACCTCGTGCAGCTTGAAGAGGTACTGCAGCTCGCGCTCGAAGTCCGCCCGCTTGGCGCCGTGCGCCGCCGTGCGGACGATCGCGCCGCCACCGTGCAGGTCGAGGCCCTTGGCCTCGCGCCGCAGCCGGTCGCGCTCCTTGTCGTCCAACCGCTTCGACACCCCGACGCCCTCGCCGGTCGGCGTGTACACCATGTACCGCCCGGCGATCGTCAGGTCCATCGACAGCCGCGCGCCCTTGGTCTTCAGCGGGTCCTTGACGACCTGCACGACGACTTCCTGGCCGGGCTTGAGCAGCTCGCCGATCGACTTGCCCTTGGAGCCGACGCGCCCACGGCGCGCCACCTCGACGCCCGGGATGACGATCTCGTCCACGTGCAGGAAGCCGTTCTTGTCGAGGCCGATGTCGACGAAGGCGGCCTCGAGGCCGGGCAGGACGTTGTCGACCTTGCCCTTGTAGATGTTGCCGACGATCGAGCGGTTGCCGCGGCGCTCCAGGTAGAGCTCGGCGACCCGCCATCCGTCGGTGGGCTTGGCGCTCTTGGCGCGCCCGCGGCCGGAGCCGCCGCTGCCGCCCTTGGCGGTCGGCGCTCCAGTCGCTTCCATCAGCGCCACGCGGGTCTCCCCGCGGTCCACGCTGACGAGCACTTGCTTTCTCACGATTTCAGGTCCTTACCAATTCAGTGGCTCATGATGCGCCCCTTCATGGCTGCCGAGCTGCGTCCGTGGACGTAGATCGACTGAAGGAGGCCGATGGCCAAGAGGGTGGACATCACCGAGGATCCGCCGTAGCTCATGAGCGGCAGCGGGATGCCGGTGATGGGCATGATCCCGAGGGTCATGCCGACGTTCACGAAGACCTGGAAGAGCAGCATCGCCACGATGCCGCCGGCCATCAACGCGCCGAACAGGTCTTTCGCCATGGTCAAGATGCGCAACCCGCGCCAGATCAGCAGCGCGTAGAGGGACAGCACGAGCGCCGATCCCACGAACCCGTAGCGCTCCCCCACGACCGACTGGATGAAGTCGGTGTGGTGCTCGGGCAGGAAGTTGTCGTTCGTCTGGGTTGCGTGGTCGCCGCGGCCGGTCTTCTGACCGGAGCCGATGGCGATGAGGGATTGGTGCTGCTGGTAGCCCTCCTGGCTGGTGTCCGCGGAGGGATGGAGGAACGACGTCAGCCGGTCCTTCTGGTACCCGTGGAGGACCTCCACCCCCGCGGCGGGAGCGGCGACCAGCACGATGCTGATCGCGACCGCGCCGAGCGCGACGAGCGCCAGGAAGTGGCGGACCGGGGTACCGGCGAAGAAGAGGATGGCCAGCGAGATCGCGCCGTAGACCAGCGCCGACCCGAGGTCGGGCTGGACCATCACGAACGCCGCCGGGATCAAGGCCAGCAACATGATCCGGGCCGTGCTGTCGCGCTCGTTGATCCGCCGCGCGCGCTCGGCCGCGAAGGCGGCCAGCACGATGACGACGATCACCTTGCCGAGCTCGGAGGCCTGGAACTGGAACGGGCCGAGGGGGATCGACCGCTGGGCGCCCTTGGCGGTGGCGCCCATCACCTTGACGGCGAAGATCGACACCATCAAGAAGCCGTAGAAGTACCAGCGCGCGGCGCGCAGCCGCGCGTAGTCGAGCTTCACCAGCGCCAGCGACAGGACGCCGCCGGCGATGAAGAAGATCAGCTGGCGCTTGAAGTAGTAGCGGGGGTCGCCGGCGATGTCGTCGGCCGTCGACGCCCGGATCGTGATCAGCGAGCAGATCGCCAGCCCGACGACGCCGAGCACGAGCACGACGTCGAACGGCAGCGCCATGCCCTGCGGCCGGACGCGGTCGCGCGGGGGCGCGTCGTCGACGTCGCGCAGCGGTGTCGAGGCGGCGCTCACCGGTCGGTCGACTCCCCGCGCACGAGCTTGGCGTGGACGCCGAACCACTTGGACATGATCAGCCGGACCGCCGGGGCCGCGGCCGCGGCGCCGAAGCCGCCCTTCTCGATCGTCGCGACGACGACGATCGGCTTCTTGTCCGGGGTGTGGTCGTAGGAGTAGCCGACGTACCAGGACTGGTCCCGCTGGCCGTTGCGCTCCGCGGTGCCCGTCTTGCCGTAGATCGGGTACTTGTCCTTCGGCCAGTCGTCGGCCCACACGGCCTGCGACGTGCCCTTGTCCTTGTTGGCCGCGGCGAACAGGCCGTCCAGGATCGTGGTGCGCCAGGACGGGTTGATGTCCACCTTGCGGCGCGACGGCTTGTCGATCGGCTCGGTCACGCCCGTGGCGATGTTCTCGATCGACGCGCCGAGGTGCGGCGTGATGACGCGCCCGTTGTCGATGATCGTCGAGTAGGCGACGGCCATCTGCAGCGGCGTGGCCTGCAGGCCGCCCTGGCCGACGGCGAAGTTCGCCTCGTCGCCCGGGTTCCACGAGGAGTCCAGGAACGCGATCCCGCAGGACTTGACGTGGCGCTTCTTGCGGCACGCCCGCTCGGCGTCCTGCAGCTTGACGACCGCCTCGGCGCTCGGGATCGAGCCGCCGGCCTCGTAGGGCAGGTCGACGCCGGTCGGGCGCGCGACGCCGAGCTTGTGGGCCCACTTCTGCAGGTACTCGCCGGTGTGGTCGTAGAGCTTCAGACCCAGGTTGTAGTAGTAGGTGTCCGACGACACCTGCAGCGCCTGGGCCATCGTGATCGTGCCGTAGGGCGTCTTGCCGGCGTTGCACTTGACGTCGAGCTGGCGCGCGCCGACCTTCAGGCAGCCCTCGTCGTTGAACGGCGTGGTCGGCGTGATCACGCCGGCGGCCAGCGCGGCCAGCGACGTGATCGGCTTGAAGATCGAGCCGGTCGGATACGCGCTCTCGTCGGCGCGGTTGATCAGCGGATGCTCGGTGGACGCGTCGACGAACTTGGCCTTGTAGGCCGCGGTCGTCGAGTAGCGGCCCGGCATCGCGTCCAGCGGGTTGTAGCTCGGGCTGGAGCCCATCGCGTAGATCGCGCCGGTCTGCGGGTTCAGCGCGACGAACGCGCCCGGCAGCCCGCCGCCGGCGTCCCGCAGCGCGGCCTCCCCCGCGGCCTGCAGCTTCGAGTCCAGCGTCAGCTTCAGCGTCCGCCCCTGCTTGGGCTGCCGCGCGGTGACCGCGCGACGGCGCTCGCCGGCCGCGTTGACCTCGATGCGGTACTCGCCGTCGGTGCCGCGCAGCGCCTTGTCGTACTCGTACTCCAGGCCGGTCTTGCCGACGTCGGTGCCGCCGGGGACGTTCTTGAAGTGCGGGGACTTCAGCTCGGTCTTGCTGATCTGGCCGAGCGTGCCCAGCAGCTGCGCCGCCATCTCCTTGGCCGGGTACTTGCGGACGTAGACCTCCTCGACGGTCACGCCGCGGAACATCTCCTGGCGCTCCTGGATGTAGTTGCGCTGGGAGGTCGGGATGTCGGTCTTGACGCGCACGTTGGCGTACGGGACCTGGAGGATCGACGAGACCACGCGCTCGTTGATCGTCTTCCAGCCCATGTTCAGGACGCGGGCGAGCCGCTGGTAGCGCGCCTTGAGGTCGCCGACGGCCATCGGCATCGGCGGCCGCGGGCCCTGGTGGCCCTTGGGCTTCTTGGACCGCGCGGTCATCAGCTGGCCGTAGTTGGCGATGTCGGTGCGCATCGTGGCGTCGATCGACGCCGGGTTGATCGCCACGACCGTCGCCTTGCGGTTGTCGACGAGCGTGACGCCGCTGGCGTCGACGATCGTCCCGCGCGGCGCGTCGATGCGCTGGGTCCGGACGCGGTTGTCGCGCGCCTGCGCGAGGTACTTGTCGCCGTCCAGCACCTGCAGGTACCAGAGCCGGAAGAAGATGATCCCGAAGAGCGCGAACGCGATCACGCCCGCGCCGGCCACGCGGACCGCGAGCTGCGGGTTGATCGGCGGACGCCGGTCGTTGGCGGGATCGAGCGGCATCAGGCGCGCGAGAGCGGCGAGAGGCCGCCGGTCGTGTAGGCCCGCCGCCGGCGGCGGCGCGGGTCGTCGGGCAGCGCCGGGCCGAGGCAGCGGCGGATGAGCGCGAACACCGGCACCGCGATGATCGCGTTGAAGACGATCGTCGCGAGGATCACGCGCAGCAGCAGGAAGCTGACCGGCGCGTCGATGCCCAGCATGAAGTTCATGAGGCCGTAGCCGAACGTCGTGATCGCGGTCGCGACCGCGCCGACGATCATCGGGACGACCGTCGCCTGCGGGTCGCGCAGCTCGCGCAGGCGCCCGGCGCCGTAGCCCGCGATCACGCACACCAGCGAGGTCAGCCCCAGCGTCTGGACCAGCGCGGCGTCGAAGAACAGGCCGACGAAGAAGCCGAACAGCGCGCCGGTGATCGACCCGCACATCAGCCCGACGGCGGCGACGGCCAGCGGCGTCAGGTCGGCGGTCGCGCCGAAGAGCACGACCTGCGAGACGGCCGCGACCTGCAGGATCACCACGGCGAGGCCGAGCAGCACCAATCGGACGATGAGCTGGGGCGAGACGACCATCAGCGGTTGTGGTCCACCTTCTCGGTCAGGACTTGCACGAACTGGACGCGACGGAGGTCCACGAACGGCCGCAGGTGCGGCGTCTGATCGGCGGCGCCCTGGTCGTCGACCCGGGTGATCCGCCCGATCGGGAGATCCGGAGGGTAGACGGAGTCGAGCTCGCTCGTCTTCGAGACGGTGCCCGCGGTGACCACGGTCTGCCCCGTCGCGGGCGTGTCGTCCTTGGCCACGTAGTCGAGGATCAGGTCGCGCGGGTTGCCCGGCGAGGGCTTGACGACGCCCATCGCGCTGCCGGTGACCGTGCGCGCCGCGACCGCGACCGTCGAGTCGGTGATGAGGCGGATGACCGCGGTGCCGGCGGCGGCCTGGTCGACGCGGCCGATCAGGCCGGTGTCCTGGCCGCCCTTGCCGTCGGAGGCGATGACCGGCATGCCCGCGCGGATGCCCGACGAGGAGCCCTTGTCGATCGTGATCTTCGCGTACCAGAGCGTCGGCGACTGGCCGATCACGCGGGCGGTCTTGGGTCCGTAGAGCGCCATGTCGGTCACCGCGGCGTCGAGGCCGAGGGTCTTGCGCAGCTGCGCGTTCTCGCGCGTGGCGGACGCGTTGCGCGTGGCGATCGTGCGCCACTGGTCGCGCTCCTTGCGCGCCTCCTGCAGGTCGCCCTTGGCCGAGACGGTGTCGCCGACCCACCCGAACAGGTCCTGGACGGGCTTGAGCGCGCGGCTGGCGCCCTCCTGGATCGGGGAGACGACCTCGAGGATGCCGCGCTGCACGTGGTGCAGCGCGCCGCCGCCCGGCTCGCGGAAGTACGCCGTGAGGAGGATCAGGGAGCTGACGACGAGGGCCCCGAGGACCGCTCGGCGCCGTCGCACCGTCTTGTCGTACATGTCGTACGGGGCTCCAAAGCTTGGTCTCCTGGCGCGGCGCTAACGCGGCCTGCGCCGGCTCCTTGAGTTCTTGTTCGTCCGGTGGATCACCTCGAACTCCTCGAGCGAGCGGCCCGACCCGACCGCGACGCACGTCAGGGGCGACTCGGCCAGATGGGAGGGCATCTGCGTCTCCTCCCGCAGGCGCTCGTCGAGCCCCTGGAGGAGCGAGCCGCCGCCCGCCAGCATGATGCCGCGATCCATGATGTCGGATGCGAGCTCCGGAGGTGTCCGGTCCAACGTCTCCTTGACCGCGTCGATGATCTGCGACAGGGGCTCCTCGAGCGCCTGGCGGATCTCCTCGCTGGTCAGCACGACGGTCTTCGGCAGGCCCGACACCATGTCGCGCCCGCGGATCTCGGCCTGGACCTCTTCGTCCATCGGGTAGGCCGAGCCGATCTCCAGCTTGACCTCCTCGGCGGTCTGCTGGCCGATCAACAGCTTGTACTCGCGCTTGGCGTAGTTGATGATCGCCTCGTCCAGCTCGTCCCCGCCGACGCGGATCGACTGGCTGACGACGATGCCGCCGAGCGAGATCACGGCGACCTCGGAGGTGCCGCCGCCGATGTCGACGATCATCGAGCCGGTCGGCTCGCCGACCGGCAGGCCGGCGCCGATCGCGGCGGCCATCGGCTCCTCGATCAGGTACGCCTGGCGGGCGCCCGCCGAGAGGCAGGCCTCCTCCACCGCGCGCTTCTCCACACCGGTCACGCCCGACGGGACGCAGACGACGACGCGGGGATGCGCCCAGCGGTTCTGGTGCACCTTCTGGATGAAGTGGCGCAGCATCTCCTCGGTCACGTCGAAGTCGGCGATGACGCCGTCCTTCAGCGGCCGGATGGCCTGGATCGTGCCGGGCGTGCGGCCGAGCATGCGCTTGGCCTCGATGCCGACGGCGTGCACCTCCCCCGTCCGCGAGTCGATCGCGACGACCGAGGGCTCGGAGAGGACGATGCCGCGGCCACGCACGTAGACGAGCGTGTTGGCCGTTCCGAGGTCGACCGCCATGTCGCGGCCACCGAAGCCGGTGAGGTAGCTGAAGAAGCCCATGCGGGAGGAAGCGCGGGCGGCCTGGCTGGATGCAGAGCGCCCCGCGGGGGTGCGGGGCGTACGGGCGAGGCCGCGAGCCGCAGTGTAGCGGAGCACCCGGCCATGCCGGTTGTCACGAATGCCTCATTGCAACGGGCGAAAACGCTGCAAAACCCAAGCGCGGTGTTCCGGAAACCTAGACGGTCGGGGCGAAATCGACCGCGGTCGGTCGCGTGCCGACCATCAGCGCTTGATGGTCAGGGTCACCGACCGGCGTGCGGCACGGCCGTCGGCGGCCACGGCGTAGACGTCGAGGCGGTAGGTGCCCGCCGGCGCGGCCTTCCTGCCGAGCTTCCCGTCCCAGGCGATCGTGTTGCGGCCCTCGGTCGCGGAGGCGCGGAGGAGGTCGACGGTCCTGCCGCCGTGCTTGACCCTGAGGATGACCTTCGCCGCCCGGCCGAGGGCGAGGCCGACCGCGACCTTCGCGCCACGCTTGGCCGTGAGCTTCGAATGGCTCAGGGTCAGGATGAGCCTTGTGGTTTTCCTGGGGGTCGCCGGGGTCGCGGCGACGGCGGGCTTGGGGGCCGCCGGGACGGGCGTCGTGACCGCGGGCTGGGTGACGGTGGTGGTGGCGGCGGCGGTCGTGGTGGTCGCGGTCGGCGTCGCCGGGTCGGTGGTCGGGTCGGGGTCGGTCGCCGCGTCGGGGTCGGTCGTCGTCGTGGTGTCCGTGGCGTCGTCGCCGGCGGTGGCGGTGGCGGTCGCGCTCAGCGGCACGTCGAAGTGGTCGCCGCCGGCGAGCCGCAGGCGCAGCGTGGCCTCGCGCGATCCCGCCGCCGAGGGCGAGAAGCGCAGGCGGACCGTGCACGAGGCGTCGCCGCCGGACGCGACGCTCGCGCCGGTGCAGGTGTCGCCGGTGACCAGGAAGTCGTCGGGGGCGTCGCCGGCCGTCCGCACGCCGGTGACGCGCAGGCGCGCCGAGCCGGTCGGGTTGGTGATCGCGATCGTCCGCGCCGGGCCGGTCGTGCCGACGGCCTGCGCGGCGAACGGCGCGGAGAGCGCGCCGGCCGGCGCGGGCGCGCCGACGTTGCGCAGGACCGAGACCGTGTCGCCCGTGGCGTCGGCGGTCGCCAGGTCGTCCTGGCCGTCGCCGTCGAGGTCGGCGACGACCGGCGAGCGCGGCCCGGCGCCCGCGACCGCCCAGGTCGGCGTGCCGAAGCCGCCGGCGCCGTCGCCAGGCAGGACGCCGACCAGGCCGGTGAGGCCGTCGGTGATCACGGCGTCGACGTGGCCGTCGCCGTTGAGGTCGCCGGTGGCCAGGCCCGTGCCGGAGGCCAGGCCGTCGACCAGGACGCTGGACGCGGTCAGGTTCCCGGCGCCGTCGTTGCGCAGGACGGTCAGGACGTCGGAGGAGCCGTCGAGGACGAGGCCGTCGAGGTCGCCGTCGCCGTCGACGTCGGCCAGCGCGACGGCCACGGGGTCGGCGCCGACCGCGACGGGCGTGCCGGGGCTGAGCGAGAGCCCCGCGCCCGTGGCCACCCACGCGCTCCCGGCGCCGGCGTTGGCGGAGACCACCAGCGCGTCGGGCGCGCCGTCGCCGGTGAGGTCGCCGACGGCGAGGCCGCGAGCCAGCATCGTGCCGCTCGCGCCGACCGAGCCGACGGCGGTCAGGCCGGAGGCGGTCTGCTCGACGATCCCGAGCTGCTCGCCCGCGACCGCCGTGGTCGAGGCGCTCAGCGCGTCGAGGTCGCCGTCGCCGTCGAGGTCGGCCAGCGCGACGCCGGCCAGCTCCTGGCCCGGGACCGCGACCGAGCCGCCGGCGTTGAGCGCGCCGGTGCCGTCGCCGGCCAGCGGGACCAGCTCGTCGTCGTCGGTCGTGCCCGAGCCGATCGCGGCCAGGACGTCGTCCCGGCCGTCGCCGTTGAGGTCGCCGGTGGCCAGCGCGCCGACGCCGCCGGCGGTGGCGCCGAGGCCGAACGGGCTGCCCAGCGGGGTCGCGAACCCGCCGTTGCCGGTGTTGCGCAGCACCGAGACCATGCCGGTGCCGCCGTTGGCCGAGCCCGCGACGAGGTCGGGGCGGCCGTCGCCGTCGAGGTCGGCGACCGCCAGCGCGCGTGGGTCGGTGACGCCGGCGCCGAGGCCGAACGCGGCCCGGGCGCCGATCGCGGGGGCGCCGCCGGTGGCGGCGTGGGCGACGGCGGGCGCAAGCGCGGCGGTCGCGCAGGTGCAGGCGCAGGCGAGCAGGGCAAGACGGCGAGCGGCGAACATCCGTCCCGGGTGATCGGCCGCGCGCGCCGGGCCTTCAGCGCGGGGCCGCAGGTGTGGAAGGTCGAGCCCTAGGTGTGGGATCACGGGTGCGCGCCGCCCGTTTCGGAGGACATGCGCTCCCGAATCGCCCTGCTGATCGTCCTCCTGGCCGCCGTGACGGCCGCCCTGCCGGCGTCCGGCGCCGGCGCGGCCGACACCCACGCGCCCAAGGGCGCCCGCCTGGACTGGCTGCCGACCAGCGAATGGGTGATGTCGGCGTGGATGCCCTTCGACGAGGCCCGGCTCGACACCGTGGTCAAGACCGACCACGACCAGTTGGTGACCTGGCTGGACGACCACCGGACGCTCTTGGATCTCGCCCACGCCCACGGCGTCACCGGGAGCGCCTCGGCACTCGCCCACCGGCTGGTGGCACCGCGCCTCCCTCACGTCTCGCGCGCGATGCGCCCGGTGCTCGAGCGTCGCGCCCGCGACATGCTCACCCAGGCCCACCTGAGCCGCCACGTGATCTTCCACGTCTTCCACACGCCCGCGATCCCCGAACACGCCCGCGCGATCTTCGGGATGTCCCCCGCCCGCTTCCGCTCGCTACGCGACTCCGGGATCTCCCCGATCGCGATCGGCGCCAAGGCCGGCAAGTCCCCCGCCCACGTACGCGGTGCCCTCTGGTCGCTGCTGGTCGCCCGAGCCGACCGCGGCGTCGCCGCCGGCGCGATGTCCCGCGTCGAGGCCGACCACCTGCTGACCGAGCAGAAGGCCCAGCTCGCGGTGTACGTCAACCGCTCCTTCCGGACGCCGGAGCAGCAGGTGGCGTTCCTGTGCCGCCCGCACTAGGTGGCTTGCGGTCCTCTCGGGCTCGTGCGTTCCGGCGTGGGTGGATGACCGCCGGTCTTCACGGGCCTGGGCTGCCGCCGAGTGGGCTCGGCCCTCGCCGGCGGGAACGCGGGTCACTGCCGACGTCCCATGGACGTTGGCAGTGACCCGGATCCCCCGTGGTGGCGTGCCGCAGGCGTGGGCGGGTGGCTCAGAAGGCCGCGGCGGCTCGGGCGACGAGGCGGTCGAGCGCGATCGCGGCGGCTCGGTCGACGTCGATCGCCTCATCGATCTCGGCGCGCACCACCGGATCGCTCTCGGCGTCGCGCCTGGCGAGGCGGTCGAGGTTGGTGTGACCCAGCTCGTAGCGGCACGTCAGCAACTGCTCGGCCAGGCCGGGCGTGATCGGCACGTCCACCGACGCGGGCGGAACATCGGGCCGGGCCCAGCCGACGGCGTCCAGGACCGCGAAGGCGTCGCGGTAGCGCACCGACAACGCGAACTGCGCCGCCGGACCGAACGACAGGATCTCCTCGAAGAAGTGATGGTTGGCTTCGAGGACGACCAACGCCTGCCGACGCAGCACATCGGCGGTGGACGGATCGACGCCGACGATCGCGACGCCATTACGCTTGACAGCGCTCATGGAGATTCAGCTCCTTGGGCCATGCCCCCGGTCGTTGGCGCGACGCGGGGGCGATTTCGTTGATGATGATGTTGCTCAGGAGAGCCTAGCGGTGGGGGCGGACGACCGCACGCGGCAGCTCAGGCCCGTGAAGGTCGCTGCATCGATGACCCGGCGGGGAACGGAGTCCGCAGCGCGGCCTCCGATGCCACGGCGCCCCGCGCCAACCGCCCGCACCACCGTCCCAGCCACACAAACCCACCACCCCACACCCACCCGCCACCCGAGCGCGAGGCGCAGAGACCCGTCCGGGTCGCGATGCGGCGACCATCCAGACGCTCAGGAGCCCCCGAACTCCTCCACCAACCCCGGGAACAACTCCAACAACGCCGCCACCGGCAGCCCGACCACGTTGAGGTAGTCGCCCACCACGCGCTTGACGAGCACGGCCCCACGGCCCTGGATCGCGTAGCCGCCGGCGCGACCGTTCCACTCGCCGGTCGAGATGTACCACTCGATCGTGCGGTCGTCGAGGTCGCGGAAGGTGACCTCGGTGATCTCGGTGGCCGCGCGCACGTCGCCGTGCTGGACGACCGCCAGCCCGCTGACGACCTCGTGCGTGCGACCGGACAGGTGGCGCAGCGTCGCGCGGGCGGCGGCCTCGTCGGCCGGCTTGCCCCAGATGTCCACGCCGTCGGTCGCGACCAGCGTGTCGCAGCCGATCACCACGTCGTCCCGCGCGCCCGCCGCCACCGCCAGCGCCTTGCGCAAGGCGTTCTCGGAGGCGACGACGCGCGGCGCGCCCTCGTCCTCCTCGGCGACGTCGGAGGCGCGGACGTCGAAGTCCAGCCCGAGGTCGCCGAGGATCGCGCGGCGCTGAGGCGAGCCGCTGGCGAGGACGAGCCGGGGCTTCCGCTCGCCCGGAGGGCTCGCGGAAGCCGTGCGGGAACTCGCCTGGCGGCTCGCTCCCGCGCCCCCGCGTGCCGCCATCGTCTCGGTCCTACAGCTCGGGGAACCAGATCCCGATCTCGCGGGCGGCCGACTCGTCGGAGTCCGAGCCGTGCACGAGGTTCTGGCCGACCTCGATGGCGAAGTCGCCGCGGATCGAGCCGGTCGCGGCCTCCAGCGGGTTCGTCGCGCCGATCAGCTGGCGGGAGGCCTTGACGACGTCGTCGCCCTCGAGCACCGCGGCGACCAGCGGGGCCGACGTGATGAAGTCGACGAGCTCGCCGAAGAACGGGCGCTCCTTGTGCTCCGCGTAGTGCGTCTCAGCGGTCTCGCGCGACGTGTTGACGAGCTTGAGGGCGGCGATCTTCAGGCCCTTGCGCTCGAAGCGGGCCAGGATCTCGCCGGTGAGGCCACGCGAGAACGCGTCGGGCTTGACGAGGATGAGGGTCCGGGACAACGGTGGTGCTCCTAGATGGTTTCGAGGTGAATTCAGGCGCGGGAACGAGCGCCGAGCGCGAGCGTCCCGCAACGGGAACGCGCGCCGTCAGGCGAGCGCTCCCGGGACTCTACGAGCCCGACTCGCTCGTCGCAGGCTGCTGCTCCAGGTCGCCGGACGTCCGACGACGGCGGCGCCGCGGCTGCGGCGTGACGCCCGGGATCTCCGCCTCGCAGTACGGGCAGATCTTCCACGACGGGTCCAGCGGCTTGGCGCACGTGCCGCACGGGTCCTTGAGCTTGCGCAGGCAGTGCGGGCACCGCAGGAACTCGTCCTTGACCTCGTGGTCGCAGTGCGGGCACAGCAGGAAGCCGGCGCCGTGCAGCCGCGCCTCGGCGGCCTGCATCTCCAGCTCGCGCTCGCGGACGTCGTCGAGGAACTCCGGCGGGCGCACGATCATGTAGACGATCGTCCCGACGAACGGGAAGAGCGCCGCGGCCGTCGCGCACGCGATGAGCAGCGGATCTTCGATGCGCCGCCGCGCGTCCGCGAAGGTGTAGTAGATCAACGCCACGTAGATGACGGCCAGGAACAGCACGAGCAGCTTGACCGCCGTTTCCAGCGCGTCGCTGTGGATCCCGAAGACGTCTGCAAGGGGCATGTGCACGGAAAGGCTAAAGGAACAGGCGGCCAAACCCGTAGCCAATACCGAAGAAGATCAGGATCACCAGCGCCACGGACACGGCGACGACGGCGATCATGACGCCCACGCGCGGGCCGTCGTCCTCGTCCATCAGAGCGTGCTCCGCGCCGCGCCGGCCGGGCGCAGCAGGTCGGCGATGAGGTAGATCGAGCCGGTCGCCAGCGCGACGCCGTCCGGTCCGGCCAGCGTGCGGGCGCGCTCGAGCGCCGCGTGGGCCTCCCCCACGATCTCGACGTCGCCGCCGAAGTCGAGCTGGTGGCAGAGCGACGCCAGCGTCGCGGGCGGCAGCGCCCGCGGCGTCTGGGCGCGCGTCGTGACGACCGCGTCGCAGTGCGGCAGCAGGACGCGCAGCATCGCCGTCGCGTCCTTGTCGTCGAGCACCGCCAGGCAGGCGACGAGGCGGCGGCCCGCGACGAACTCCGGCAGCGCCTCGGCCAGGGCCTCCAGGCCGCCGGGGTTGTGGGCGCCGTCGAGCACCGTGTCCGGCCTCTGGGCGATGACCTCGAAGCGGCCCGGCACCAGCGTCGACGCCGCGGCGGCGATGACCGCCTCCGGATCAAGCCGGCGCCCGAGCGTCTTCAGGTAGGCGCGCGCGGACTCGGTCGCCTCGGCGAAGTTGCGCCGCTGGAACGCTCCGCGGGCGAGGATCTCCAGGCCGTTGCCGGGATCGGCGGGCGCCTCGACGAGCGTGGCGCCGCGCTCGCGCGCGATCTGCTCGGCCAGCACGCGCGCGTCGGGATGCAGGCCGGAGCCGATCACGAGCGTCGAGCCGGGCTCCAGCACGTCGAGCTTCTCGGTGGCGATCGCCGCGATCGTCGGGCCCAGCCAGCGCGTGTGCTCCAGCCCGACGTTGGTCAGCACGGAGACCCGCGACTGCAGGACGTTGGTCGCGTCGTAGCGCCCGCCGAGGCCGGCCTCGACGACCGCGACGTCGCACTCGGCGCGCGCGAAGTGGTCGAAGGCGGCGGCGGTGAGCAGCTCGAACTGGGTGACGTGGTCGTCGGGCGGCGCGGTGCGGTTGACCTTGTCGGCGGCGGCCGCGGCACGGGACACCGCGGCGACGAACTCGGCGCCGGTGACGTCCTGATCGTCGACCCGCACGCGCTCGGCGAACGAGACCAGGTGCGGCGACAGGTAGGCGCCCGTGCGCAGGCCGTGGCGCCGCAGGATCGCCGCGGTCATCCGCACCGTCGAGGACTTGCCGTTGGTCCCGACGACGTGCACCGCGCCGAAGCGCTCCTGCGGCGATCCCAGCGCGGTCAGCAGCCGCCGCATGCGGTCCAGCCCGAACCGCATGCCGAACAGCTCCAGCGAGAGCAGCAGGCGCTCGGCGTCGCGCAACTCCATGGGCTACAGCGCCTCCAGCTCGGCCTTCAGGCGCTCCAGCTTCTCGCGCTCGGCCGCGACGACGGCCTCCGGCGCCTTGGCGACGAAGCCCTCGTTGGACAGCTTGCCCTCGGCGCGCTTGATCTCGGCCCGCAGGGTCTGGCGCGCGGCGTCCTGGCGGGCGGCGGCCTCGGCGGGGTCGACGCCCTCCAGGAGCTCGATCAGCCCCGGCGTGACGTTGACGGTCGCGACCGGCTCGCCCTCGTCGGTCGGGGTCAGCCGGGCGAGGCGGCCGATCAGCGGCACGAGCCCGTCGAGGTCGACGAAGCGCGCCGCGAGGAAGCCGCCGGGCTTGATGCCGTTCTCGTCGCGGAAGCGGCGGACGTTCTGCACCGCGTTGATCACGCGCTCGACGTCGGCCTCGGCCTCGGCGTCGCGCGGCGCGGCGATCGGCTCGCGCACGTGGGCGGCCAGCAGGCCGGACGTGCCGGGCACGAACGGCCACAGCTCCTCGGTGACGAACGGGATGACCGGGTGCGCCAGCACGAGCGTCTCGCGCAACACGTAGGACAACGTGGCGGCCAGGTCATCGTCGAACTCGCGGCCCTTGATGAGCTCCAGGTACCAGTCGCACAGCTCGGCGTAGACGAAGTCATACAACCCGAGCGCGGCCTTGGAGAAGTCGAACTCGCCGATGCGCGCGTCGAAGTCCTCGCGGGCGGCGGCCAGGCGCGAGAGGATCCAGCGGTCCTCCACGGTCTGCGCTCGCGGCTCCGGGACCGTGTCCTCCGGGACGTTGCCGAGCACGAAGCGCGTGGCGTTGAACAGCTTGTTGGCCAGCGCCTGGCCCTGGGCGACCTTCTCCTCGCTGAAGCGCACGTCCTGCGTGGAGGACATGGCCAGCAGGCCGAAGCGCACGCCGTCGGCGCCGTGCTCCTCGATCAACTCCACCGGGTCGATGCCCGTACCCAAGGACTTCGACATCCGCCGCCCGTCCGGCGCCTGGATGACCGAGTGCACGTACACGTGCTCGAACGGGATGGCGCCCGGGAACTCCAGGCCCATCATCACCATGCGGGCGACCCACAGGAACAGGATGTCGCGCGCCGTCGAGAGGACGTCGGTGGGATAGAACGCGCGCAGCTCCGCCGTGTCCTCCGGCCAGCCGAGCGTGGCGAACGGCCAGAGCGCGCTGGAGAACCACGTGTCGAGCACGTCGGGATCGCGCTCCCAACCGTCGCCCTCGGGCGCCGTCGCGCCGACGTGCACCTCGTCCTCGCCGCGGTACCAGACCGGGATCTGATGGCCCCACCACAGCTGGCGCGAGATGCACCACGGACGGATGTTCTCCAACCAGTCGACGTAGCGGCGCGACTGCGACTCCGGGTGGATCTTCACGCGGCCGTCCTTGACGACCTCGATCGCCGGCGCGGCCAGCTCGTCCATCTTCATGAACCACTGCAGCGAGATCAGCGGCTCGATGCGCTTGCCGCTGCGGTGCGAGAACGGCACCGTGTGCAAGTAGGGGTCCTTGGCGCGCAGCGCGCCCGCGGCCTCGAGGTCGGCGACGACCTTGGCCTGCGCCTCCTCGACCGTCAGCCCCTCGTATTCGGGCACGAGGCCGGTCATGCGCCCGTCCTCGCCGATCGCGCTCAGCTCGGGCAGCCCGTGCTTGCGGCCGATCTCGAAGTCGTTGGGGTCGTGGCCGGGCGTGATCTTCAGGCAGCCGGTGCCGAAGTCGGTCTTGACGTACTCGTCGGCGATGATCGGCAGCTCGCGGCCGACCAACGGCAGGACCACCGTCTGGCCCACGAGGTCCTTGTAGCGCTCGTCGTCCGGGTGCACGGCGACCGCGACGTCGGCCAGCATCGTCTCCGGGCGCACGGTCGCGACGACGACCTCGCCGCTGCCGTCGGCCAGCGGGTAGGCGATCGAGTACAGCGTGTCGGTGACCTCGCGGTCCTCGACCTCCAGGTCGCTGATCGCCGAGCCGGAGCCCGGGTCCCAGTTGACCATGTAGTTGTCGCGGTAGATCCAGCCCTTGTTGTAGAGGTCGACGAAGACCTTCAACACGGCCTGGACGTACCGGTCGTCGAGCGTGAAGCGCTCCTCCTCGTAGTCCAGCGACGCGCCGAGCCGCTTGAACTGCTCGATGATCGTGCCGCCGAACTCCTCGCGCCACTCCCACGTCTTCTCGATGAACGCCTCGCGCCCGATCTCCTCGCGCGACGTGCCCTGGGACTTCAGCCGCTTCTCGACCTGCGTCTGCGTGGCGATGCCCGCGTGGTCGGTGCCGAGGATCCACTTCGCGCGGCGGCCCTGCTGGCGCGCGTTGCGGATCAGCGTGTCCTGGATCGAGCCGTTCAGCGCGTGCCCCATGTGCAACGCGCCGGTGACGTTGGGCGGCGGGATCGCGATCGAGAAGTTCTCGTCCGGCGTCCCTTCCGGCTCGGGGTGGAACAGCCCGGAGGTCAGCCAGCGCTCGATGATGCGCGGCTCCACCTCCGAGGGCTCGAAGCGCTTGCGGTCCTTCAGGCTCATGGAGGCTCGCAGTGTATGGGCGGCGGCGTCCGCACCGCATCTGCGATCTTGCACGCTTGTCTGCGATCACATACGGTGAAGGCCATGAGCACGCCACGAGGCCCCCGCGAGTGGGACGCGGGCGCCTATCACGACCTCGCCACCCCGCACCAGGCCTGGGGCGCGGCGATCCTCGACCGTCTGCCGCTGGACGGCGACGAGACCGTCCTGGACCTCGGCTGCGGCACCGGCCGGGTGACCGCCCAGCTGCTGGAGCGCCTCGGACCGGACGCGCGCGTGATCGGCGTCGACGGCTCGGCCCGGATGGTCCAGGACGCCGCGCGGCGCCTCGGCGGCGACCCGCGCGCCTCGTTCGTCCAGCAGGACCTGCTGGAGCTGGAGATCGCGCCGCCCGCCGACGCCGCGGTGTCGAGCGCCACGTTCCACTGGATCGAGGACCACGACACGCTCTTCGCGCGGATCCGCGGCGCGCTGCGGCCGGGCGCGCGGTTCGTGGCGCAGTGCGGCGGGCGCGGCAACGTCGCCAACGTCGTGCGCGCCACGCGGGAGGTCTCCGCCCGCGAGCCGTACGCGGAGCTCTTCGCCGGCTGGCCCGGGCCGTGGAACTACGCCGGGCCCGAGGAGACCGCCGAGCGGCTGGAGCGCGCGGGCTTCGCCGTGGAGCGCTGCTGGCTGGAGCCCTCGCCGCAGCGCCCCGAGCCGCTGCGCGACTTCCTGCGCACGGTCTCGCTGGGATCGCACCTGGAGCGCCTCCCGGCCGAGCTGCACGAGCCGTTCGTCGACGCCGTCGCCGTCGCGATGGAGCCCGACCCCGTCCACGACTACGTCCGCCTGAACATCGTCGCCGTCGCCGTCTGAGCCCGGATCCGGCAGGATCCCGCGCAGGGATGAACGACTTTGCGCACTTGAAGGACCGGATGAAGGACTTCTGGGCGCTCGGGGACTACGCCGAGGTCGCCAAGCGGTTCGTGCCGGCGGCGGAGAAGCTGGTCGCCGCCTGCGACGTCGGCGTCGGCGACCACGTGCTCGACGTCGCGGCCGGCGACGGGAACGTCGCGGTGGCGGCGGCCGGCACCGGCGCCCGGGTCACCGCGACGGACTTCGCGCCGCGGCTGCTGGAGCTCGGCCGCGAGCGGACCGCGGCGTTGGGCCTGGACATCCGCTGGGAGGAGGCCGACGCCGAGGCCCTCCCCTACCCCGACGGCACGTTCGACGTGACGACCTCGGCGTTCGGGCTGATGTTCGCGCCGCGACCGGAGGTGGCGATCGCCGAGGCGTTCCGGGTGACGCGCCCGGGCGGCGTCGTCGGCCTGACCGCGTGGACACCCGACGGCTTCACCGGGCAGATCACCGCGCTGATGGGCGAGTACCTGCCGGTGCCGATGGGCACCGACTCGCCCGTGGACTGGGGCATCGAGACGATCATGCGCCGGCGCCTGGCGCCGCACTCGTCCGGGCTGCGCGTCTCGCGCGGGACGATCGCCTGGGAGTTCGCGTCGCTGGAGCATGCCGTGGACTGGCAGGAGGACCGCTTCGGCGCGATGGTCGCCGCCCGCCGGGCGCTGCCCGACGACCGCTACGCCGAGCTGCGCGAGCGCTTCGTCGGGCTGATGGCCGAGTGGAACCGCGCCGGCGACGGCACGGTGCGGCTGCCGGCGGCCTACCTGCTCGTCGTGGCGCGGCGCGACCGCTGGACCGCGAGCGCCGTCTAGCTCAGCGTCAGCGCGCCGAGCACGCGGTCCAGGCGGATCGGCAGGTCGCGCACGCGGACGCCGCAGGCGTGGTGGACGGCGTTGGCGATCGCCGCGGCCGCGCCGGTGATCCCGATCTCGCCGATGCCCTTCGACCCCATCGGGTTGAGGTGCGGGTCCTCCTCGTCGACCCACGCGGCCTCCAGGTCCAGGATGTCGGCGTGGGCGGGCACGTGGTACTGGGCGAGGTCGTGGTTGACGAAGTCGCCCAGGTTGAGGTCCATGATCCCCTCCTCCATCAACGCCATGCCGATGCCCATCGTCATGCCGCCGAGGAACTGGGAGCGCGCGGTGCGCGGGTTGATGATCCGGCCCGCGGCGAAGACGCCGAGGTGGCGGCGGACGCGGACGACGCCGGTGCGCGGGTCGACGCCGACCTCGCAGAACTGCGCGCCGAACGCGTGGCGGGAGTAGGCCTCCTGGTTGGCGACGTCGTCGCTGCTGTCGCCGAAGCCCTCGGTCGCGTGCTCGCCCTTGGCCCGAAGATCGCGGGCGGCGAGGACGATCGCGGTGCCCCACGACGCGGTGCCCATCGAGCCGCCGGCCAGGCCGGCCTTCGGCAGCGCGCTGTCGCCCAGCTCCAACGTGACGTCGCCGACCGGCACCGCGAGCGCGTCGGCGGCGATCTGGGTCAGCGCCGTGCGCGCGCCGGTGCCGAGGTCGGTGGCGGCGATGCGCATGGTGTAGGTGTCGCCCTCGCGGGTCACGCGCGCGGTCGCCGGCGAGCGGTAGGCCGGGTAGGTCGACGCGGCCACGCCGGTGCCGACCAGCCACGGGCCGTCGCGCCGGACGCCGGGCGTGCGGTCCCGGGTCTCCGGATCCCAGCCGAAGCGCCGCGCGCCCTCGCGCAGGCAGGCGACGAGGTTGCGCGAGCTGAACGGGATGCCCTTCTCGGGATCGTGCTCCGGCTCGTTGCGGATCCGCAGCTCGATCGGGTCGAGGTCGGCGGCGATCGCCAGCTCGTCCATCGCGGACTCCAAGGCGTACATGCCGGGGCACTCGCCGGGCGCGCGCATCCACGACGGCGTGGGGACGTCGAGCCGGACGAGGCGATGGCGCGTGCGCCGGTTGCGCGCCGCGTACATGTGGCGCGTGGCGACGACGGTCTGCTCGGTGAACTCGCGCGTGCGCGAGGACTGCATGGTCGCGTCGTGGGCGATCGCGACGAGGCGGCCGTCGGCGTCGGCGCCGAGCGCGACGCGCTGGATCGTCGGCGTCCGGTAGCCGACGAACGCGAACATCTGCTGGCGGGTGATCGCGAGCTTGACCGGGCGGCCGACGGCGCGGGCGGCGACCGCGGCCAGCACGAGCTGCGGGCGCGGCGTGCCCTTGGAGCCGAAGCCGCCGCCGACGTGGTGGTTGACGACCCGGACGTGCTCGGGATCGACGTCGAGGGCCTGGGCCAGCGTGTCGCGCGCGGTCGCGGCGCCCTGGTTGGAGTCGTGGACCGTGAGGTCGTCGCCGTCCCAGCGCGCCAGCGAGGCGTGCGGCTCCATCGCGTTGTTGTGCTCGGCGGGCGTCGTGTAGACGCGGTCGACGCGGACGGCGGCGTGCGCGAGCGCGTCGATCGGGTCGCCCTGCTCGGCGGCGCCCGGGAAGCCGGCGTTGGCCTGCTCCGGCACGTAGGCATTGGGATCGTCGGCGTCGAGGATCACGCTGTGCGGCGTCGGCGCGATCTCGACGGCGACGTGCGCGGCGGCCTCGCGGGCGTTCTCGAGGCTGTCGGCGACGACCAGCGCGACGATCTGCCCGCGGTAGTGGACCTCGGGGTCCTGCAACACGTACAACTCGGGGTCGTCGAGCTTGGCCAGCGGCGGCGCGTTCTCGTGGGTGAGGACGTCGAGCACGCCGGGCGCGGCGGCGGCGCGAGCGGTGTCGATGCGCGCGATGCGCCCGCGGGCGGCCGCGGCCTGCACGATCCAGGCGTAGGCGACGTCGTCGGCCTCGTGCTCGACGGCGTAGCGGGCGGCGCCGGTGACCTTGTCGCGGCCCTCGACGCGGGCCAGCGGGGCGCCGACGGCGGCGGGCGCGGTCCCGGCCATGTCCTACATCAGCTCCTTGATGGTGTCGACGATCAGGTGGCGCGCGAGCGGGATCTTGTAGGCGTTGTCGCGCAGCGGCCGGGCCTCGGACAGCTCGGCGTCGGCGGCGCGGGCGAGCAGGTCGTCGTCGGGCGACGCGCCGTCGCGCAGGATCGCCTCGGCCCGCTCGGCGCGCCACGGCGCGTGGGCGACGCCGCCGAGCGCGATCCGGACGTCGCGGACCGTGCCGTCGTCGTCGCGGTCCAGCACCGCCGCGATCGACACGACCGCGAACGCGTAGGACGCGCGGTCGCGGACCTTGACGTAGGTCGAGCGGGCACCGTCGGCCAGGGGCGGGACGCTGACGCCGAGGATCAGGTCGCCGGGCTCCAGGACCGTGTCGCGCGTCGGGTCGTCGCCGGGGAGCCGGTGCAGGCCGGGCATCGGGATCTCGCGGTCTCCGGCGTCGCCGCGCACGCGGACGGTCGCGCCGAGCGCGGTCAGCGCCACCGCCATGTCGGACGGGTGCGTCGCGACGCACGCCTCGGAGTGGCCGAGGATCGCCAGGTTGCGGTGGTCGCCGTCGCGCGCCGGGCAGCCGTCGCGATCCCGTCCGCCCTCGCGCTTGTTGCAGGCCTTGGTGATGTCCTGGAAGTAGGCGCAGCGCGTGCGCTGCAGGAGGTTGCCGCCGACCGTCGCGAGGTTGCGCAGCTGGCCGGAGGCGCCGGCCAGCAGCGCCTGCGAGAGCACGGGCCAGCCCGCCCGCACGCGCGGGTCGTTGGCCAGCGCCGTGTTGGTCACCGCGGCGCCGGCCTCCAGCGCGCCGTCGGCGCCCAGCTCGATCGTGGCCAGCGGGAGCTTGGCGACGTCGACCAGCGCGCCCGGCGCCTCGACGCCGAGCTTCATCAAGTCCACCAGGTTGGTCCCGCCGCCCAGGTAGCGGGCGCCGGGACCCGCGGCCGCGAGCAGGGCGCGGGCGCCGTCGGGGTCGGTCGCGCGCTCGTAGGCGAAGGGCCTCATCGCTGTGCCGCCGCGACCTCGCGGACCGCCGCGAGGATGTTGGGGTACGCGCCGCAGCGGCAGAGGTTGCCGCTCATCCGCTCGCGGATCCGGGCGTCGTCCAGCCCGTCCAGCTCGCCGCGGGCGCGCGCCTCGTCGAGCATCCCGACCGCGCTGCAGATCTGCCCGGGCGTGCAGTAGCCGCACTGGAACGCGTCGTGGTCGAGGAACGCCTCCTGCATCGGGTGCAGCTCCTCGCCGTCGGCCAGGCCCTCGACGGTCGTGATCGCCGCGCCGTCGTGGGCGACCGCGAGCGCCAGGCAGGCGTTCACGCGCATGCCGTCCAGCAGGACCGTGCAGGCGCCGCACTGGCCGTGGTCGCAGCCCTTCTTCGACCCCGTCAGGCCGAGGTGCTCCCGGAGCACGTCCAGCAGCGTGGCTCGCGTGTCGACCGTCAGCCGATGCTCGTCGCCGTTGACGCGGAGCACGACCTCGGCCCGTTGAACCGCCGGCATCTCGCTCACGCGTCTCGGCCTACCCGACCGCGCGCGCGGGACAACGTGGTCGCGGCTATCGGCGCGACTTCGGCACGCCGCCGTTGAACGGCATCAGCTTGCGCCCGGCGGTGACGAGGTCCAGCCGGCGCACGATCCGCAGCAGCTCGCCGCGCTCCCTCTTGCTGAGGTTGCCCGGGTTGCCGTGCGACTTGCGCACGATCCGGCTCAGCTCGTGCCGGTCGTGCTCGTCCAGCCGCGTCCAGTGCTCGCGCAGGATCATCGCGCTCTGGAGCATGAGCATCCAGGGAACGGCCTTGCCGCCGGGGATTCGGGGCTTCATCCCCTCGGGTCTACCACCCAGCGATCGATGAGCAATCGCGCGATCGCCGTGGGTGGCGGCAGCAGCAGGCCGTCGGCGTCGGGGCCGTCGACCCAGTCGGCGCTGCCGGAGGCGGCGGCGGTCACCTCGTCGCGGGTGAACCACCGGACGTCCTGGAGCTCGCCGTCGAGGACGTGCGGCTCGCCGCCGTCGTAGGTCGCGTGGAAGCCGAGCATCAGCGAGACCGGGAACGGCCAGGGCTGGGAGGCGACGTAGCGGACGTCGCGCACGGCGACGCCGGACTCCTCCTGCACCTCGCGCGCGACCGCGGCCTCCAGCGGCTCGCCGGGCTCGACGAAGCCGGCCAGCGCGGAGTAGCGCCCGGCGGGCCAGGCGGCCTGGCGACCCATGAGCACGCGGTCGCCGTCGCTGACCAACATGATGACCACGGGGTCGGTGCGCGGATGGTGGTGGTGGCCGTTGGCGCAGACGCGCACGTGACCGCCCTCCCCCGCCCGCGTCGGCTCGCCGCAGACGCCGCAGAAGCGCGTCGCGCGCGCCCAGTTGGCCAGCGCGCTGGCGTAGGCGACGGCGCCGAGCCGCGCGGCGGGCAGCGACGTCGCCAGGTCGCGCAGGCCGGTGAGCGCGGCGTCCTCGCGCTCGACCGCGAACAGCGGCGCGCCGCCCTCGTCGACGCCGAGGAAGATCGCGTCGTCGGCGTCCTCGGCCACCAGCGCGACGGGCTCGGCCGCCGCCGTCCCCTGGCCCACGACGATCGCCCGCGCCGCGGGGTCGCGGCGCGCGGCGGCCAGCCAGTCGGCGTCACCGCGGCGGACGCCGGCGCGATCCAGCGCGCCGCCGCCGAAGGCGATCGGTTCCGTGTCCGGCGAGGAAGGCGTGGGAACCGCTACGCCGACTCGGCGGCCGGCGCCGTGTCGTCCTCGACGGCCTCGGTGACGAGCGTGGGCGTGATGCCCTTCTCGATCGTCTCCTTGGTCACGACGCACTTCTTGACGTCGCGACGGGACGGCAGCTCGAACTGCACGTCCAGCAGCGTCTCCTCGATGATCGACCGCAGGCCGCGGGCGCCGGTCTCGCGCTCCAGCGCGAGCGCGGCCACGGACGCCAGGGCGTCGTCGGAGAACACCAGCTCGATGCCGTCGAACTGGAAGAAGCGCTGGAACTGCTTGACGAGCGCGTTGCGCGGCTCGGTCAGGATCGTGATGAGGTCGTCGCGCGACAGCTGGTGCACGGCGCTCATGACCGGCAGGCGGCCGATGAACTCCGGGATCAGCCCGTAGTTGACGAGGTCCTCGGGCAGGCACTCCTGGAAGACCTCGCCCTTGTCGATGTCGGCCTTGGCGGTGATCTGGGCGCCGAAGCCGATGCCCTGACGGCCGATCCGCCGCTCGATGACCTGGTCGAGGTTCGCGAACGCCCCGCCGCAGATGAACAGGATGTTCGTCGTGTCGATCGACAGGAACTCCTGGTGCGGGTGCTTGCGCCCGCCCTGCGGCGGCACCGACGCCGTCGTGCCCTCGAGGATCTTCAGCAGCGCCTGCTGCACGCCCTCGCCGGAGACGTCGCGCGTGATCGACGGGTTGTCGGCCTTGCGGGCGATCTTGTCGACCTCGTCGATGTAGATGATCCCGGTCTCGGCCTTCTTGACGTCGTAGTCGGCGGCCTGGATCAGCTTCAGGAGGATGTTCTCGACGTCCTCGCCGACGTAGCCGGCCTCCGTGAGCGCCGTGGCGTCGGCGATCGCGAACGGGACGTTGAGGATGCGCGCGAGCGTCTGGGCCAGCAGCGTCTTGCCGCAGCCCGTCGGACCGAGAAGCAGGATGTTGGACTTCTGCAGCTCGATCTCGCTGTCGGCCGCCTGCATCATCTGCACGCGCTTGTAGTGGTTGTAGACCGCCACCGACAGCGTGCGCTTGGCCTCTTCCTGGCCGACGACGTACTCGTCCAGGACGCCGTAGATCTCCCGCGGCTTCGGGAGGTTCTCCAGGTCGAACGACGGCGGAGCGGTCAGCTCCTCGTCGATGATCTCGTTGCAGAGGTCGATGCACTCGTCGCAGATGTAGACGCCGGGCCCCGCGATCAGCTTCTTGACCTGCCGCTGGGACTTCCCGCAGAAGCTGCAGAGGAGCTGCTCGTTGGAATCCGTGGGGCGCGCCATCTCCAGTCCGCCTTCTTCGTCCGTACGCTCGGGGGCGAGTGCGTCTTCCGAGCCTAGTGCTCGGAGATCACCCTGTCGATGATGCCGTAGTTGACGGCCTCTTCGCTGGACATGAAGTAGTCGCGCTCGGTGTCGTTGCGCACCTTGTCGTACTCCTGCCCGGTGTGCTTGGCGATGATGTGATCCAGGCGCTGGCGGATGTCGATGATCTCCTTGGCGTGGATCTCGATGTCCGTGGCCTGGCCCTGGAAGCCGGAGCTGACCTGGTGGATCAGGATCTTCGCGTTGGGGAGCGCCATCCGCTTGCCCTTGGCGCCGCCGCACAGCAGCAGCGCGCCCATGGACATCGCGATGCCGACGCAGATCGTCTGCACGTCGGGCTTGATGAACTGCATCGTGTCGTAGATCGCCAGGCCCGCGTACACGCTCCCGCCCGGGGAGTTGATGTACAGCGAGATGTCCTTGTCGGGATCCTCGGACTCCAGATGCAGCAGCTGGGCCACGATCAGGTTGGCGATCTGGTCGTCAACCGGGGTGCCGAGGAACACGATGCGCTCGTTGAGCAGACGGGAGTAGATGTCGAACGCGCGCTCACCACGCGACGTCTGCTCGACGACCATCGGAACCAGTGGACTCATGTGACCTCGTGCTCGTTCTCTCTCAGCGGGGTGAATTCCTGCCACGCAGGTTCGTGGAGGCTAGCACCCGGGCCGGCGCGCTCCCTGGCCTTCCGGGTCGGCTCCGGACCGGTGTCCTTGAGCACCTCGGACAACCGTCCGAGGTGCGTCCGGGATGTGTGCCTGGCTCCGCCCAGCGGCTACTCGGAGGCCGCGGCGGGCGCGCCGCCGGCGCGCTCGGCCAGCAGGTCGACGGCCTGGCGCTGGGCCAGGTCCTCGACGACCTCGTCCATGCGGCCCTGGCGCTCGAGCTGCTTGCGCAGCTTCTCGGGCGTCGAGCCCTGCTGGATCGCCGCCTCCTGGAGCGCGTCGAGGATGTCGCCGTCGGAGGGCTTGATGTCCTCCTTCTCGATGACCGCGGCCAGGACCGCCTCGCGGCGCAGCGCCTGCTCGGCGTCCGGCTTGGCCTCCTCGAGCAGCTCCTCCTCGGACTTCTGCGCGATCCGCAGGTAGGCGTCCTTGGTGATGCCGCGGTGCGAGAGCGAGTGCAGCATCTGGTCGAACAGCTCCTTGGCGCGGGCCTCGACCAGCGACGGCGGGACGTCCAGCTCGGCGCCCTCGACGACCTTGTCGAGCGCCGCCTCGCGGAACTCGGCCTCGATCTTGCGCTCGTCGGCCTCGCGCATGCGCGTCGCGATGTCCTCGCGCAGCTCGGCGATCGTGTCGAAGCCGCCGGCCTCGGTGGCGAAGTCGTCGTCCAGCTCGGGCAGCTGCTTGGCCTTGACCTCGTTGACCGTCACCTCGAACTGCGCGGGCTTGCCCGCCAGGTGCGGCGCGGAGCCGTACTCCTCGGGGAACTCGACCTCGACGACCTTCTCGTCGCCGGCCTTCAGGCCGGTCAGCTGCTCCTCGAAGCCCGGGATGAACTGGCCGGAGCCCAGCTCCAGCAGGTGGTCGCGGCCCTCGCCGCCGGCGAAGTAGTCGCGCTCGCCGGGGTGGGCGGGGTCCGAGTTCTCGATCGAGCCCTTGAAGTCGATGACGACGAAGTCGCCGTTCTCGGAGGCCTTCTCGACGGTCTCCAGGCGGGCGGCGCGCTCGCGCAGCGCCTCGACCTGCTCGTCGATCGCCTCGTCGCTGACCTCGGGCTCGCGAGCCTCGACCTCGATCTTGGAGATGTCGCCGATCGTCGCGACCGGGCGCACGCCGATCTCGACCGTGAACGTCAGCGGCTGGCCCTCGGCGGGCAGGTCGCCCAGCTCGACCTCGGGGTCGCCGACGGGCTTGATCCCGGCCTCGTCGATCGCCTCGACGTACCAGCGCGGCAGCGCGGCGCGGACCGCGTCGTCCAGGACCGCCTCACGGCCGATGCGCTGGATGACGACCGGCGCGGGGACCTTGCCCCGGCGGAAGCCCGGCATGCGCAGATCGCGCCCGAGCTTGCCTGCCGCCTCGTTGACGCGACGCTTGACCTCCTCGGGGGTGACTTCCGCCGCGACGCGGACGCGGGACTCGGGAAGCTCTTCGACGGTGGTCTTGACGTTGGTTGCTGCGGCCATGTGGCTTCGGAGAGTAGCGGGGGAAGGCTTGCCCAGGAGGCTCGCCTTCCCGTGCGCGAGCTCGCCTGGCGCGGCTCCGTCGCGCGCCTCCGGCGGGTACCGTCGCGGGGCATGCCCGCCCGCCCCCTCGACCTGCCTACGCGTGCGCGCGCGTGGGCCTACACCGGTCCGCTCGGCCACCTGTACGGCGGCCTCGCGGACTGGTGCTCCCTGCTCGTCCGGCTCGCCCTCGCGCGAGCGCGAGGACGAGCCGGTGGCCGGTCGATCGCCGACTAGCAGCTGACCGTCAGGTGGAACGGCTTGTTGGCCGGATCGCCCGCCGCGTCCTTGGTGACGACGGCGACCGTCTTCTTGTCGTCGCCGAGCTGCGCCGCCGCGACACCGGCCGCGTCGGTCGTGGCCTCGGTCACCTGGATGGCGCAGGCCGAGATGTCGGCCGGAAAGCCGACCTGGTAGGAGCCCGTCGCGGTCGACGTCGACGCCGTGGCGCCACGGTGGGCGCCCAGGCCGCCGTCGGCGGCGACCTGCGCGAACGAGGTCAGGCCCTGCGCGACGGCAACCGCGTCGGTGTGGGCGGCCGTCGTGGCGTCCTTGGTGATGTCGTCGGCGTGCTTGCCGTCGACCTGATCGGCGTTGAGGCCCGTGGCGACGCCGGTCGCGTTCGTCGTGAACGGCGCGGCGTTGGTGTTGCCGGACGTGATGCGGCCGACCTCGGTGCCGCCGTTGGACGAGAACTCGAACGCGCGGCCGTCGGCCAGGTTCGAGGCGCGGATGCAGGGCTTGTTGCCCTTCTCGGAGCCGCCGAGCTTCGAACGGCAGCCGTAGATGGCGCCGCCGCCGTTGTCGGACTTGTTGGACTGGCGGGTGCCGTAGGTGCCGTTGTTGGCGATGATCTCGGTCTCGGACGTCAGCGCGGCCGACGGGTTGGAGCCGGGGTTGCGCTTGCCGAGCAGAAGGTTCTTGCCTTCACCGGACGCCATCGCGAACGACGACGCGAGGAGACCGATGATGACCGCGGACGCGAGCACGAGGCCGGTCCGGGATCGGAACTTGCGGAACATGAGGGGAACGCCTCCCTGTCGGGTTTCCTTTCCCTATGACAACTGGGCCTGCGGGCCCGAGTTGCGGTCCGGAGTTCGCAATTGCCGATCCTGCAACGAATCGTGTCGCTCAGTGCTTCAACGACGCAGCGCGAAGATCGGCCACGGCCCGGGGACGCCGCGCAGCTCGTGCGCGCCGCGCGGCTCGAGGTCCAGCCCCGAGCCGACGACCGTGCCGTACACCGTTCCCGACGTGAGGATCTCGTCCGGGCCGGCCATGTCGCACACGCGCGCGGCGATGTGCACGGCCATCCCGCCGACGTCGCCGCCGATCAGCTCGCACTCGCCCGTGTGCAGCCCGGCGCGGATCCGGATGCCCAGGCCGCGGACCGCGCCGACGACCGTGCGCGCGCAGCGCAGCGCGTCGGACGGCGGACCCTCGAAGGCGGCGATGTAGCCGTCGCCGAGCGTCTTGACCTCGCGGCCGCCGTAGCGCTCCACCTCGCGGCGGATCGCGCCGTCGTGGGCGCTGAGCAGGTCGCGCCAGCGGCCGTCGCCCATCCGCGCGGCCATGCCGGTCGCGTCGACGATGTCGGTGAAGAGGATCGTCATCAGCCGCCGCTGCAGGCCCGAGGTCGTGGTGCGCGAGCCGGTCAGGAACTCCTCGATCTCCCCCAGCAGCGCCTCGGAGTCGCCGACCATCGGCAGCGAGTCCTCGCCGGACAGCTCCACGAGCCGCGCGCCCGGGATCAGCCCGGCGGCCAGCCGCGAGTGGCCGACGTCGATCAGCTGGTCGCCGGTGCGGTGCAGGATCAGCGTCGGCACGCGCAGGTCGGGCATCAGCGGCCGGGCGTCGACGCCCTGGAGGTTGGCGGCCACGCGCGCCAAGCCGGCGGGCGTGGTGGACTGGCGCTCCAGGCGTCCCATCCAGGCGCGCAGGCGCGCGTCGTCGGCCAGGCTCGGCGCGACCTGCTCGATGCTCGCGCCGGTCCCCCACCGCTCGGCGAGCTGGGCGAGGCGCTCGGCGCGGCCCTCGGGCGTGTCGGCGAAGTGCGCCTGGTCGTCGCGCTCGGTGACCATCAGCGACGCGTACAGCACGAGCGCCAGCGTCCGGTCCGGGCGCCGGTGCGCGTACTGGACGGCCAGCGGGCCGCCCGCCGCGTAGGACTGCACGACGACGCGGTCGGCGCCCGCCGCGTCGAGCACCGCGTCGAGGTCGGCGACCTCCTCGTCGAGCGTCAGCCGTCCGTCGCCGTCGATCGGGTCGCTGAGCCCGAGGCCGCGGCGGTCGACGAGGATCACGCGCGCGATCGAGCCCAGCCGCTCCCACCAGCGCCGCAGCCCGGGCTCCTCGAGCATCACCTCGATGTGCGAGGTGACGCCGCCCAAGGACACCAGGTCGACAGGGCCGTCGCCCAGCACGCGGAAGGCGATGTTCGCCTCGCCGCTCCGGGCCCATCGGACGCGCCCCTCCTCCATGGTCGGAGGAGCTTACGCGGCGCCGCGCCCCCGCTACGCGGGCGACAGCAGGCGCTCGGTGACCGGGTCGACGAGGTGCGCCGGGTCGCCGCGCAGCAGCCAGCCGTCCTCGGTGCGCTCCAGGAGGCGGTCGCGGCCGAGGTCGCCCAACGCCGAGGTGACCGACGGGCGGCGGGCGCCGACGAGGCGGGCCAGCGCGGAGTGGGTCAACCCCATCGGGATGAGGACGCCGTCGGGAGTGACGCGGCCCCAGCGGTCGGCGAGCGTCCACAGCGCGAGCAGCAGCCGGTCCTCGAGGCGGACGAGCTGGTTGACGACCAGGCGCGCGGCCAGCCCGCGGTGGCGGCGGGTGGCGCGGGCGAACAGCGCGTCGACGACCGCCGGGTAGCGCATCACGGACAGCAGGAAGCGCTGGTCGAGGATCGCCAGGCGCATCGGCTCCAGGACCATCCAGCGCGCGGCGAACGGCAGCTCGCCGGTGGCCGCGTCGGTGTCCCACGGCCGCAGCAGGTCGCCGGTGCCGAGGACCTCGGTGGACGCGCGGCGGCCGAGGTCGAGGTCGCGCAGCAGCAGGCCGTCGAGGATCAGCAGGCCGAACGGCGACGCCGCGGCGTCGATGACGCCCGCCGCGTCCCAGCGTCCCGGGACGATCCGCTGCACCTCGGCGACCAGCTCGTGGCGCGCGCGCTCGCGCACCTCGGGCGCCAACCGCTCCCCGAGATCGGGGTCGGCGTCGAGCAGGCGAACGAGATCGCGGGCGGCCATCGCCCGCCGCAGGCTCCCCGCGCGCGGACGGCCCTAAACGCAACTCGCCGCGTCGGAGCGAGGTCGGTTGGGTAGCGGCAGAGGATGGAGATGGTGACCCTGCCACCCAGCCCGAGCCCACCACCGGCGCCGCCGCCGACCCCAGAGCCCGCGCCCGAGCCGCCGCCCGGCGCGCCGACGCCCCAGCCGGGTCCGCCCGGGCCGCCGGAGGGACCGCCGCCGCAGATCTGAGCCCCGGCGGGGGTCCGGCTGGTGGCGCCTCA